>Ga0207062_1066_pt1 | contig 29263 bp, 21 predicted proteins | sample Alteio_BWMinCont_28_FD_153266 | JGI IMG/M metagenome (GOLD analysis project Ga0207062, IMG submission 153266) | Enriched cells from forest soil in Barre Woods Harvard Forest LTER site, Petersham, Massachusetts, United States -... | ecosystem: Environmental > Terrestrial > Soil > Temperate forest >... | reverse complement strand
GGCTGGCTTACCGGCGTTTACGTGGAAGAAGGCCAAACCATGATTCCTCCAACCATGAAGCAGCGGCGAGAGATTTACCTGGAGCAGACGCTCACCACTCCGGGTGCGTATCTGAAACGCATGTTCGCGGCGGGAATCGATCAGGCGCGCGGAGCGCCATCGCAGTGGGACGACGGTTGGGGAGGATATGCGGAGCGCTTCGCGTCGCGCGAAGGCCAGTTCATCACGGCCAACACACTGGCGTATATGGGAAATGTCGCGCTGAAATATGAACCGCGTTATGATCAATGCCGCTGCAGCGGATTCTGGCCGCGGACGCGGCATGCGATTATGCGCAACTTTCTTACTTACAATCAAAGTGAGCGGCAACTGCGTCCGCAATGGGCGTTGTATGGGGGCTCGTTTGGCGGGGGAGTGCTCTCGACCGCGTGGAAACCGAAGCCGCGCAACGCATTTGCCGAGGGCAGTCGCGCCATGGCGGGGCAGGCGGGATACGGCTCGCTGCTGAATTTCTTCATTGAATTCTCGCCCCAGATCAACCGTGCGATCGGCGCAACCACCAAAAGAAGAAGGAAGTAACCATCTCTCCATTCCGGCGGCCGGTAGAGGTCCCGTGGTTACGGCGATCGTCTTAGGCAGGCGACCGCTTGGGGACGAACTGCACGACGACGGTTCCGAGCGTCAGCAGGGACATCAGAGAAATGATTCCCAACGAAATGACGCAGTACACGCACCACACGCCGAGCACATGCGCTTCAATGTCGGCAAGGTGAAGCGAAAAAGCCAATCCTGCGAATGTCGGAACCAGCAACAGGCGGTAGAAGCGCAGCCATGCCAAAGCGGCCATGAGAACGTATCCGGCGATGCCCAGCGTGGCCACGGGAATGCCGGCGAGCATCGCGTAACGACTGTGATTGACCACGCCGCAGTCCCAGCGTTCGTTGATGCTGCAGGCAGAGTCGCCATACGTACGGTAATGTTCGCGCAGGGCGAGGGAGGAAACGATCACACCTAGGACGGCAAGAATCAGGAGCAGATATTTCATGAAACCTTCTTTAGTTTTAGTTCTTTGAGACGCTGGCGGCCGCTGCGTCCTTTATTAAATCAGAAGCTTGCCAATCGCTGCCGTGATACCACTTCACGATCCTGCCGTCGGGGCCAATGACGGCAGTGCTCAGATTGTGGGTGATCGTTCCGCCCTCGGGGTGGATGGTGAGTGCGAAAAAATCAGCAATACGGGGCAAGTCGGCGGCGTTGGGCGCGGCGAATTCCCAGCGTCGGAAAAGCGCGGGGTCGCGCGCGTGCGCCACGGAGAAGCCGTAATCGCGCAGAATCTGGGGCGTGTCGTGCTCGGGATCGAAGCTGACGCTCAATAAGTGAGTGCCAGCCACCGCCGGATTGTTGCCCGTCTGCTTGTAGACTTCCGCGAAGTTGTTGCTCACCCGGGGACAGAAGTCGGGAAACGGACAGCGTGTGTAAATAAAAGTGACGAGCAGAACCTGCCCGCGATATTGCTTCAGAGAAATGTGCTTGCCGCTCTGATTGGTGAATGAAAAATCGGGGACTTGTTCTCCGGCAGCGGGCTGGTGCAATGAGTTTGCGGCTCCCCCCGCGGCGGGCGCGGAATGGCCGGTGACTTTTATGTTTTCCAGCCAGGAGTCGGAGGCGCCCTTCTCGTCAGTGCCTGCGATGTCCACCAACTCGGCGGAGATGGAATCACCTGCGGACAGCTGGCTCAACATGGAGGGCGGCTTGATCCGGTAATTCATGGTCATGGCATCCATGAATCCGGGGATGGTGTCGCCGTCGATGGCCGCAGTCTGATTCTGCAAATCGATGGTCAAGATGCGACCGGTGAAGGGATAACGTTTTGCACTTCCAGTTTTGGCGCGAGGGCACGAAGAAAAAAACAGAGTGCCGGCGAGGATGAGAGCGACCAACGAAATACGGACTGTATGGTTGTTCACGATATACATACTTTAACTCGGACCCAGAGAGCCTAGCCACGGCGGTTGTTCGCCGCCAGCCTTTTGTGAAATCCTCAGGGCCATTGGACGCGATCCAGATTCCACCCTGCGAGGAAATTCCATGGTATGCAAACCAGAAGTATTAAAACATGTTCCGCTTTTCGCTGTGCTCGACGAAGAAGAAACAGCGGCACTGGCCGCTCAGGTGGAGTTGAAGACGTTCGCGCTCCGGCAGCGGGCCTACAAGATCGGCGATAGCAGCGGCCGGGTATACGTGGTGGTATCCGGGCGCGTGCGGGTCTCGACGGTTGACCAGGAGCACCAGGAAGTTGTGGTCGACGAATCCTCGCACGGAGAATTCTTCGGTTCCGCTTCGCTGCTAGAACAGACTCCGCATCAAAGAGACGGTCGCGATCGACCAAGCGGTGTGCATCGAAGTGGAGCAGGAAGATATTGCCGTGCGGCTCGAGCGCAAGCCGCTCGCGGGGATGGACATGCTCCGCGTGCTCGGCCGGCAATTTCCTGCTTCGCTGCAGCTGGTGCGGCTGCGAGCCAGCTGACATCCCAATGAAATGTTCGATAAGCAGGCTAGTTTCGGCAAGCGCATCGCCGATAGGGTTGCGGGCTTTGCCGGGTCATGGACGTTCATAATCTCGTTCGGTTTGGCGCTCACAGTCTATATGACCCTCGACTCCACGCTGGGCAAGAAAGCGTGGCATCCGTATCCGTTATTTCTGCTAAATCTGTTTCTGTCAATGCTGGCCGCGGTGCAGGCGCCGGTCATCATGATGAGTCAGAACTGCCAGGATACGAAGGATCGTCTGCGCGGCGAACTCGATTACGAGGTTAACCGCAGGGCCGAAACTGAAATTCAGGGACTGGCGCGCAAGCTGAATGTGCGGGGAGAAAAAATTGGCGATGGGGAAGATATGCTGAGGGCGAGGCGGGCGCGGGAATGAGAATCGAGGCCGATGTGAACAAATGTCGAAGCGCTGGGCTGGCCCGACCGCCGAGGCGGTGGTCACCACGCCTTGTTTCCTAGTAATGAAAGCGGTAGCGGAGTTCTACGTAGATTTCGCGAGGGTTGTTCCAGTGATATCCGCCGAAAGTGAGGCTGTTGTCAAACTCGACGCGGCGGTTGGCTACGTTTAATGCGGTGAGAGACGCGGTGAAGCGTTCCCCGAAGTCCTTGCCCAGCGATAAATCGACGGTGCAGTGCTGCGGCAGATAATTGCCCGGATAGGGCGCCCCGGGGAAAGCGTTGTGGAAGCCGGAGCCGTAGTAAACGTTGGTCGAGGCATAGGCACGCCATGGCAGAGTGACGTCACCGCCGACGCTGAGCGTGTTGCGCTGGTCGTGGTCGAGGGGAGTGAGTTCCGGAGAGAACGAAAAATTGGTGAGACCACCGACGATCGTGCCGGCACCCTCCGCGATCTGGTTGGAGTAGGCGAGGTGCATTTGTCCGCGGTGGGCGAAGCGCGGAGAACGCAGCGTAAGTTCCCATCCGCGAATCATCGCTTGGGAAACGGCGATGGGGAAATAGATGCTGGATGCGCCGATGTTGTTGTGGTCGAGAAAATTCCGGGCGTTGGTTTTGAAGTTATCGGCATCGAGCACCCATCCGCGGAAAGGAATGACTACGCCAAACTGATGTTCTTCATCGCGCTCGCCCGGCAGAGTGCCGAAGCCCAAGCCTTCCTGCTGGGTGTAGTTGATCAGAGCAGGACCGGAGACGGTTTCGAGCGGCGGCGCCTGATAGTAGTGTCCGTAGAAAGCGCGGAAGGTCCAACGCAGCTTGGGAATAGTCAGGGTGGCGCCAAAGCGGGGTTGGATGGCGGACTCATCCGCAGGCCGTGCGATCGAGCTAACGGCAAAATTGCCTTCGGCAAAATGCGTGGGGCGCATGCCGGCAGAAAGTGTCAGCCACGGGAAAGGCGTGAATTTGTCGTCGATGTAAAAAGCCTGGAGATTTCCGCTGGGGTGCTCGGTGTCGGCAACGGCGGGGATTCCGCTGCCGTCATTAAAGGTGGCTCCAAAGAACTGGGTGTCGCTTTGACGGAAGCTAAGGAATCCAACCTGAAGATCGTTCCTTTTGTAGTTGGCGGCGAAGCTGGCCTGGCCTCCAACATAGGTGGAACTGCGGTCTTCCGTGTTGGCGATGGGAACGTCGTCGGGATTGCTGTTGTAGTCGCCGCTATTGCGGTGGTAGAACGGCGAAACCGTGGTCATAAGATGCGAGTTAAAAGTGTGCAGCCAGGTGAAGAGGATTCCGGCATCGGCTTCGTGCTCCTGGTCCCGCAGCCCGATGCTGGGAGTGTACTGACCGCTGCCTGGAGTATTTTCGATGTCGTCGGGAACGGGATCGTAAGGGATCTGGAAATAGTCACGGCGCAGCGAAGTCACCAGGCGGAGTTGGTTGGAAGGGTCGACGTTGAAAATGAAGGAACCGAAACCGCCGAGACCATTGACGGCGTCGTGTATAACCTGCGGCACCGGCGGCTGCAGGCCGAGGTTGCTGCGGTTGCCGTTGATGCTGGCGTAGTAGGCGAAGCGTTCGGTGTGGCTGGCGAAGCTCAGGGCGTCATTGGTCTGGTAGAAGTTGCCTGCGCTCAGGACTAACTCAGCCTGGTTGTTGCGCTCGAAGCCGGTGCGCGGCACCACATTGAAGACTCCGTAGGTGCGGTCGCCGAACTCGGCGCCATAGCTGCCGCGATCGGCCTCGACGTATTCCAGATCTTTGGGATCAAACTGCGGGCCGACATTTTGTGCGATGGCGGTGTTGATGACGGGAATGCCATCCAGCAGCCAGGTAGTTTGGTGACCGCCACGTATGTGCAGCATGTCGTGGGTGACATAGGAACCGGGAACGTAATCGGTGATCAGGGCCAAACTGTTGGACCGGTCGGCACCGGGGGTACGGGCGATATCGAGCTGATCGACCAGCGTGATCGGGGTCGCCGAGTCTGTAGGTACAACCTCGGATGTGGCTGAGACCGTGAGCCTGGAGTTTTCGGTTGCGATTTGCAATTGAAAATGAACCGCGGGTACGGTTCCCGAGATGACGGTGACGTCCAGCGCTGTCTCGGCAAAGCCGGGACTGGCGACGGCAACGGAATAATCGCCCAGAGGCACGGCTATGATTTGGAATTCTCCGTCTGCGTCGGTGGTGGCGGTTTTTGTCCAGTCCGACGATTTCGCTTTGAGCATCACCATGGCTCCCTGCACGGGACGATGCTGCGGGTCGTGAACCACGCCGCGGACAGCACCGTAGACATTCGCCAAGGCAGTCAGAGACGAGATTGAGATAAGGAACGCCAGCGACAACAGAGTGCGTACGAAGCGCATAAAATCTCCGACGGGCTAAAACGCCTGTAATTAGGGCTGCAATTAAGGAGAACGAGCCGGGCTTTGCCCGGCCGGCCCCTTCGGCTTGGCCTGGGGGCAGGCTCTCGGGGCGGCTTGTGTCCCCACATGAATTGTGATCTTAATCGTGTCGCGAGCTAGGTCAGGCGATGGGGACTTGCGGAGGGGCGCGGGGAGATTGTGATGCCAGCAGGTCTGCGGCCGAACCTTCTGCATGGAAATCGAGGATTCGAGCATTGAGATGCCGCGACAATACTGACGCCAACCTCGGTTGCGGATGCGCTGAATACGATGCCCTGACGGCTCGGCAGCAATCTTGTCTGCAGCAGGATATGTCGCGCACGGCGCGCTGGTCGGTTGCCGCGAAAGAGCCGTGGCACTGGTGGGCTGCCTGGCGAATACAGCAGGCGTGCGGCGGGGTGGCGGCGACCGCTAACACGAGCGGAACGAAGGCTCCGACGATGGCGAACAACAGCAGGAATTTGGCGGTCAGGCGCTGCATGCTTTTTTTCGTAAAGCAGAACCAAAGGTGGGGCTAGCATAAAACAGAATCTCGAATGAGCGCAAGCCGCAGAGGCGTGACTGGCGTGACAACTGCGGTTAACATCCCCATGCCTCGGCTTGGCTCAGGGCAGGCATTTCTGCACGTAAGGTCCCCGCTTCCGGCAAAAGCGGCGTGCAATGGGGCATCCTAACTCCCGTTAGAGGAAAGCAGAAAACCTTCACGCTTTGCCGTTGATCTTCGCCCACCACCAGCGGACGCCCACGAACAGGAATCGCCAGTCGCTGAGGAATTCGGGCGGCTTGCCCTCAAAGGCATGGCCGATGAACTGGAGAATCCATCCGGTGACGAATAGTGCCAGCGCGTAGATCCACAGGCGGTGCGAGAAAAAGCCGCCGAGGAAGACCACCACCGAGAGCAGAATCGTGGGAATGCCGAGGGTGTGGCACGCGCGGTTGATCGGGTGCTGATGGCTGCTCGAGTATTGGGCGATCCATTGCTCGCTGCTGCGTCCGCCTAGCATGCGGATAGGATACACCCGCCACCAATCGTGTTCAGTTCCGGACATGGGCTTTTTGAATCTGAACACAGTCGGGCACTCGGGAGGCCACTACGGCTTGATTTTCAAGGAGTTGTGCCGAGTACGATTGGCGACAACATTGCTTTTGTGAGGTTGGACGATTCGCGCTCGCAGAGGCAGGCCAATGCAGATTTGGGTTCGGGACTTTCATTACGCGCAGCGGCAACTGCGAAAAAATCCGGGCTTCGCGGGCACGGCCATTTTGATTCTGGGACTGGGCATCGGCGCCACGACGGCGATTTTCAGCGCTGTAAATCCGATCCTGTTCGAGCCTCTGCCGTATCCGCATGCCAGCCGGATCATGATGATCTGGTACGCCGCAGCGGACGGCTCTCGCATTCCGCAAACCTTTCATACCTATCGCGAACTGGCGGAGCGGAATCGGTCGTTCGACACGATTGCGGTGATGAAGCCATGGCAGCCTACCTTCACCGGCGCCGATCAGCCAGAACGATTCGATGGCCAGAGAGTAAGCGACAGCTACTTCCGCTTGCTGGGGGTGGCGCCCGCGCTGGGACGAGACTTTGAAGCGGCTGACGACATTGTTCACGGTCCGAAAGTCGTAATCGTCAGCAACGGGGTGTGGCGCCGACGGTTCGGCGCGGATTACACCATGATTGGTCGAGACATAAAGCTCGACGACGACCACTACACCGTCATTGGCATAATGCCGGCCGGATTCGACAATGTCCTGGCACCTTCAGCGGAATTCTGGTCGCCCTTGCAGTACGACAAGGGAAACATTGTTTCGCAACAGACGCGAGAGTGGGGTCATCACCTGCGCATGGTGGGGCGGCTAAAGACAGGCGTCAGCCTCCTCCAAGCGCGGAATGATCTTGCCCGGATCGCGCACACACCGGTGTCTGAGTTTCCCCGTCCGCCATGGGCGTCACTGGACCACGGGTTGATTGCGAACTCGCTAGGCAACGATCTCGCGAGTAGCGTGAAACCGGCGCTAGTCGCCATTTCTGGGGCGGTCCTCCTGGTGCTCCTCATTGCCTGCGTGAACGTGACGAATCTGTTGCTGGCTCGCGGCGCAGAACGGCGAGGCGAATTCGCCATGCGGGCGGCGCTGGGCGCAGGGCGATGGCGACTCGTCCGTCAGCTGCTCGCGGAAAGTTTGCTGCTGGCCACGCTCGGCGGCGCCTTAGCCATGATGGTGGCACAGTTTGGTATACGCGCTCTGGTCGCGCTTAGTCCACCGGAACTGCCGCGGGTAGACGCAATCCGTCTGGACGGCACAGTGTTTGTCTTTGCGCTTGGCATCAGCGCGTTGATCGGCCTGGTGGGGGGACTGATTCCGGCACGACAGGCCTCACGCGGCGACCTGCACATGGGACTCCAGCAGAGCTCGGCGCGTACGGCGGGTGGTCAGCAACTCACGCGACGCACGCTCGTCGTCACTGAGTTCGCCATTGCCCTGGTGCTGCTGGTGAGCGCGGGATTGCTGTTGCGCAGCCTGCAGCGTCTGTTCGCGATCGATCCTGGATTCGATGCTGCCCAGCTGCTTACCATGCAAGTGCAGGAATCCGGTCACCGCTTTGATGACGACAGTGCCCGGGCGCGGTTTTTCACCCAGGCGCTCGAAGCGGTACGCCAAGTTCCCGGCGTCCGGTCGGCGGCATTCACCAGCCAGTTGCCACTGAGCGGAGACTTCGAATCTTATGGAGTGCAGTTCGCGGCGGATCCCAACGACAACACCGAGGTCGGGCTTCGCTATGCGGTGAGCCCCGGCTATTTCGAAGCGATGCGCATACCGCTTCGGCGCGGCCGACTGCTCGACGAGCACGATGGAGCGGGGGCTCCGCTGGCGGTTCTGCTCAGTGAATCGTTCGCCAGACGCAAGTTCCCCGGTCAAGACCCGCTCGGGCAGCGGCTTCGCGTCGGCCCTGACATCGGCCGCGCGGACCGGCCATGGGGAACCGTCGTGGGCGTGGTGGGCGACGTAAAACAGGCGTCCCTGGCACTGAGCGATTCGGATGCGTTCTACACTTCGACCACGCAGTACGCCTGGGTTGACAGCGTGCAATCGCTGGTGGTGCGCGCACGCGGGGACGCGGCGGCGAATACCTCCGTAATCAAGAACGCGATCTGGTCGGTCGACAGAGACCAGCCGGTCGTGCGCGTTGCCACGATGGACACCTTGCTTGCGAAGTCTGAGGCCGAACGACATTTCGTGCTGATCCTGTTCGAGGCATTTGGCCTGGTAGCGCTGGTGCTGGCGGCGACGGGAATTTATGGCGTGTTATCCGGTAGCGTTACCGAGCGCATGCGCGAAATCGGAGTACGGGTGGCAGTGGGCGCCACCCGCGGCGACATTCTTGCTCTGGTCATTCGCCAAGGCCTGATGCTGACTGCTGTCGGTATTGTGATCGGACTGGCTGGAGCGATGGCCGCGAGCCAGGCTCTCATCACGCTGCTGTTCGGAGTTTCAGGCCTCGATCCGGCGACGTATTTCGGCGTCATCGTGCTGTTGACGGGCGTGTCGCTGATCGCATGCGGCTTGCCGGCATGGCGTGCGGCGCAAATCGATCCGGCAACCAGCTTGCGCGCAGAATAACCTTGCGATACTGCCAGAAGGGCGTCATCCCCAAGGCCGGAGCCGTTCAGCCGGTCGAGGGATCCTCGGTGGATTGACGCCCCGGGGACGCGCGGCGCGCGAGATCCTTCACTCCGCTGCTCCGCCTTAAAAGCGGCTGCGCTCAGCATGACGCCTTCAGACGAAACGCAAATCGCATTCCCGGATTCCGGTAGTGGCTTAACCCTTATGCAGCAGCTCCCTCAGGTTCTTCGCGTATGGGTTTCCCATGGGTTCTTCCCGTATTGAGGCGCTTGCTTCCGGCGTGGTAGCATCCTTAGCTTTGGCAGGGATGCTGGGTTGGCCTGTTCTGTCCTTATCTTCTTCAGGGGCCGTTTCCTGCTTCTTTCACGCGCCTGCCAAAAGGAGCCCAACTTGAAAGTCTATTCGGGAGCAAACATCCGTAATGTAGCGATGGTAGGGCACGGGCATGCGGGGAAAACCTCATTGGTTTCGGCGATGTTGTATACCGCGGGCGCAACCCAGCGACTAGGGCGCGTCGACGACGGCTCGGCCACAACCGACCACGACGAGGAAGAAATCGCGCGCAAGATGTCGATTGCGACCGGCGTCGCTGTGGTCGAATGGGGGACCACGAAGATCAATGTTCTTGACACGCCCGGGTTCAGCATGTTCGTCCACGAAGCAAAGATGGCGCTGCCCGTGGTGGATGCCGCGATCGTGGTCGTGGACGGCGTGGCCGGCGTCGAAGTCGTAACCCAACGCGTGTGGAATTACTGCGAAGAGTACAAGACCCCGCGGCTGATTGTGGTGAACCGCATGGACCGCGACCGCGCCAATGCCGAGCGCGTACTGGAATCGCTGACCAACGCTTTTGGCCGCGACGTGATACCCATCGAGCTGCCCATCGGTGGTGAAAAGAGCTTGAGTGGCGTCGTCGATCTGGTGCGCATGAAGGCATATACGTACGAACTGGGCGGAAACGGCAAGGGGAAAGAAACAGAGATTCCCGGCAACATGCGGGGACAGGTGCAGGAAGCGCACGAGATGCTGGTGGAATTGGTTGCTGAGGGCGACGACAAATTGATGGAAAAATTCTTCGAAGCCGGAACCCTGGGCGAGGAAGACTTGATCCCGGCGCTGCACAATGCGATCCGCGAAGACAGAATTTTTCCGGTCATCTTCAGCTCCGGCCTAGGCAACGTGGGCGCGGACCGGGTTATGGATTTCATCATCGATTACACCCCCGCGCCCTCCGAACACGAGTGGGTGCAGGGAGAAGCGGGCGGAAATGGCGACGCGCCCAAGCGGCATGAGTCGGATGAAGAGCCGGTATCGCTGTATGTCTTCCGCACCGTATCAGATGCGTTTGCGGGACGAGTTTCGTACTTCAAAGTCTTTTCCGGCGTGCTGAAAAACGATGCCACCCTGCAAAACTTCAGCCGCGGAACCGCAGAAAAGTTCGCGCACATCTCGACCATGCAGGGCAAGACCGCGATTCCGGTGCCGGAACTTCACGCCGGCGACATTGGCGCGGTCCCGAAACTGAAAGACACACTCACGGGCGATACGCTTGGCGACAAGTCTGCGCCCATTCAATATCCGCGCGTAAAACTGCCGGAGCCGGCGATCACTTTTGCCATCGAACCCAAGAGCCGCGCCGATGAAGACAAGCTGGGGCCTGGCCTGCACAAATTGATGGAAGAAGATGCGATGCTGCGCTTCTTCCGCGACCCGCAGACGCAGGAGTTTCTGATCGCGGGCACCGGACAGCAGCACATCGAGGTCGTGGTGGCGAAGCTGAAGAAGCGCTACCACACCGAGGTGATCCTCAAAGCTCCCAAGGTGCCTTACCGGGAGACCATCCGCGGCCGGGCCGATGTGCAGGGCCGGCACAAGAAGCAGACCGGCGGCCACGGCCAGTACGGCGATTGCAAGATCAAGATGGAACCGCTAGCGCGAGGCGCTCAGTTTGAGTTTGTGAACGACATTTTTGGCGGCGCGATTCCGAAAAACTATATCCCCGCCATCGAAAAGGGAATCAAGGACGCGGCGGCGCGCGGATATCTCGCCGGATTTCCTGTGGTCGACTTCAAAGTGATTCTGTATGACGGTTCGTATCACGACGTCGATTCGAACGATATGTCGTTCCAGATGGCGGGCCGCATCGCGTTCAAGAAAGCGATCGAGCAGGCCAAGCCGACGATCCTCGAGCCGGTCATGGCGGTCGAAATCACGGTGCCCGACGACTTCGCCGGCTCCATCATGGGCGACCTTAACAGCCGCCGCGGCCGCATCCAGGGCATGGACAACAAGGCCGGCAACACCGTGGTGAAAGCGGAAGTGCCCATGGCCGAAATGCTGACTTACGGCGTGGAACTGACGTCGATGACCCAGGGTCGCGGCAGCTTCAACATGGAAATGCATCACTACGACGTGGTGCCGGGGCAGTTGCAGGAGAAGATTATCGAGAAAGCGAAGGCCGAACGGGGCGAGGTGAAGGAAGAAGACGAGTAGCTTCACGAATACCGAGTTTCGCAAAGGCGGCCCGTGGGTCGCCTTTCTGTTTTCAACGACATTCGGAGGTGTTGTGGAAGGGGGTAAAAAGAACAATTTCTGGCATCCGCCACTCTGGAAGTGGGCGCTGGTGCTGGGCCTGCTGACTTGTGCCGAGTTCGTGTTCCTTGGGAAACCGGCGGTGAAGGTTGAGCTTCTGCCCTTCACCGATTCGCCTCCCTCGTGGGATGGATCTCAGCCGTGGTTGGTGATTTCTCCAATCTCTGGAGCGCGCCCAATCCGGTTCGAAACTTCCATCTCAATGGTGAAGCCGACCGTGAGACATGATGCGCCCGTGAACGAATTCGTGGTGAACCTTCGGAACGGGAATTTCAAATTGCTGCAGACCGATCTGTTCGTTTCTGATGTCATGCCTTTGTCGCTGACGCGAACCTACTTCGCCTGGGAGCCCCACAGCCGGGCATTTGGGGTGGGTGCGAATCACCCCTATGATATCTGTCCTACCGGAGCGCGATTTCCATACACCTACCAGGATTTGAATCTGGAAGATGGTTATCAGGTCTACATGCCTCGCATCTCGAAAGGCACAGGATACGCGGATGCAGTTTTCCGGCACGACCGCTCGTCCTCGGAGTTCTACGGGGCCATGACGGCATGGAACGGGAATGGCTGGACCATGAGCTTTCGCGATGGCCGCAAGATCTATTTTCCTGAAGCTTACTTCTCGAAGAATTTTGCGCAAGGTGCCCCGACTGAAATGGCGGATGCGGAAGGTCACCGCATTCAACTGAAGAGAAGCAAGGTGAGAAACCTGGAAGAGCTAATTTCACCGAGCGGACACACGATCACGTTCAAATACGACTCCTCCGATCGAATCGTTGAGGCGCGCGACGACGCAGGTCACGTTCGGAGCTATTCCTACGGTCAGGACGGGCATGTAAATACCGTGAGCGACGGCTCTCGCGTCTTGTACCGGTTCGAGTACCAGCGCCTTATGAAGGGAGCCGATAACGATCCGTGGCTGCTCACCGCGGTGATGGATGGCGACTGGAATGTGCTTCTCCAGAACAAATATTTGTGGGGCCGCGTCTCCGAGCAGAGACTCGCGAACGGGGAAACGTATCGCTACGAATACGCGCTGCGGGGGCGGGAAGTGTTGCAGACGGCAGTTACGCTGCCTTCGGGAGGGAAAAGACAGTTCATTTTCCGGGACGGAATTCTGATCGAACAGAAGTGAAGTAAGGTCGGCTGCCGGCTCTCGGAGTCGACCCAAACGAGTGTCATTCCGGCTGTCCGCATGCCGGAGGCCAGGAGGCCGGGGTATATTGTTTTGCAGAGGTTGATCAGAATGACGAACGAGGTCCTTCGATGAAAATCCTGCTGGCTCTCTGCTCTGTTTTCGGTTTTGTTTTCGCAGTGGCCGCCCTTTCCACTGCCCAAACGCAAACTTTTCCCACATCCGCCGGGCCGGTCAAGATTACTCCGCTGAACCACGCCAGCACGCTGATCGAGGCTGGCGGCAAAACCATCTACCTCGATCCCGCCAAGCCCGCGAAGTTTGCCGGACTTCCCAAGGCAGACCTCATCCTGATTACCGACATTCACGGGGACCACATGGACCCCGATTCGATTCAAGAAATCAGCCAGGCGCATACCGAGTTTCTGGCAGCGCCGGCCGTCGTCCAGACCGTTACCCGCGCCAAGCCTATCGCCAACGGAGAAACGAGAACCTGGCAGGACTGGACGATTGAGGCTATCCCCGCATACAACCTGAAGCGCGGGCCAGCTCCGGGAAAATTGTTTCACGACAAGGGACGCGGCAACGGCTACGTTCTCACCTACGGCGGCAAGCGCTTCTACTTTTCCGGGGACACGGAAGGCGTTGCTGAATTGCGAGCGCTCAAGAACATCGATGTGGCATTCGTCTGCATGAATCTGCCGTACACGATGCCACCCGAAGAAGCTGCGAACGCGGTCAAAGCCTTCCACCCCAAGATTGTCATCCCCTACCACTATAGCGGCTCCGACCTTTCGGTCTTTCAAAAGGCACTGGACGGCACCGGCATTGAGGTGCGCTTGCTCGATTGGTATCCAAAATAGGCCGACCGTCCAGCACGATTCCAGTTTCCCGCAGGAGGAACAGCCGTGCTTGGACGTCCCTTGCCCCGGAGGCGACGGTCGTCGCCGTCACTGCTAACATTGAAATCGTGCAGCCCCTGCTCGAGATCCGCCGCTTAAACATAGAATTTCCCCTGCAGAATTCCGCAGCCGCAGCCCTGCGGGCGGCCAGACGGGCGGAGGCGGTTGTCCCCTCCCCAACTCTTTCTGCCGTCCGCGATCTTAGTTTGGCCGTTGCTCCTGGCGAAGTTCTGGGTCTGGTCGGCGAATCCGGCTCCGGCAAGTCGATTACATGTCTCGCGATCATGCGTTTGCTGCCGCCGCAGGCCCGAGTCTCGGGCGAAATCCTGTTCGCGGGAAACGCCGCTCCGCGAAACTTGCCGGGCCTTGATGACGAAGCCATGCGCCAGTTGCGCGGCTCCCGCATAGCGATGATTTTTCAGGAGCCAATGACCGCGCTGAACCCGGTCATGCGGGTCGGAGATCAGATCGCCGAAGCGGTCGTCGCGCACAACTCCATTTCGAAGCACGACGCCTGGCAGCGCACCATCGACGCCATGAACGACGTTGCCATCCCCGATGCAACCCGCCGTGCCCGCGACTATCCTCACCAACTCTCGGGCGGCCTGCGCCAGCGCATCATGATCGCCATGGCTATCGTCAACCGCCCGCAGCTGTTGATCGCCGACGAACCAACGACGGCGCTCGACGTCACCATTCAGGCGCAGATTCTTGATCTGCTCGCTCAACTGCGCATCAAGTTCGGACTGGCGATGCTTTTCATTTCCCACGACCTGGCAGTGGTCTCCGAGATCGCCGACCGCGTGGCCGTCATGTACGCCGGAAGCCTGGTGGAACTCGGCGAGAAACGAGATATCTTCCAGGCGCCGGCGCACCCCTACACCCGCGGCTTGCTGCGCGCGGTACCCAACCTAAAGACGGACCGCTCCCGCCCGCTACAGACGATTGAAGGAACCGTCCCTGGGCTCGAAGCCATGCCCGCGGGTTGCGCCTTCGAGCCGCGCTGCGAATTCCGCATTCCCCAGTGCGCGCGAGATTTTCCGCCGCTGGTTCAGGTTTCGACCGGCCACTGGGCCCGCTGTCCAGTCGTGAATTCATCGGCTGAGTAAGCCCACCATTGCTGCTCGACTGCGGTCCTGTTCAACTGCGGCTCAACTTGAGAAATCGAGTTCAGAGAAACACCCGACTCCATAATTCGCGCCGCTGAGTCTATAATCGGCAGTTTGTCCGGTGATCCTGATCCTTGCGAATACTGCTGGTAAGCGACATCCACGCGAATCTCGAAGCCCTCGAAGCCACCCTCGCCGCCGCTCCGTCGTTCGACATGGTCGTGAACCTGGGGGACATCGTGGGCTACGGAGCCAGTCCCAATGACGTGACTGCCCGTTGCCGTGACTTGGGGAAAATCTTCGTGCGGGGAAATCATGACAAAGCCGCCACCGGCGTCATGGATATAGACGATTTCAACCCTATGGCCGCTTCTGCCGCCATCTGGACTCGCAACCAATTGACGCCCGAAAATCTCGAGTGGCTCCGCGCCCTACCGCGGGGTCCTGTTTCCCTGCCGGACTTTCCCCTGGTGCAATTGGTGCACGGTTCTCCCAACGATGAGGACGAGTATGTTGTTTCGCTGGGGGATGCACTGGCTCCGCTGATCACTCTGAGTACTCCCCTAACCTTCTTTGGACATACCCATCTGCAGGGCGGATTTTTTGTCAGTGACTCCTCGGCCGACGGCCTGCGTCCGGAGTACCAGACGGTAGGGCAAGCCGAATCGGTCGCACTGCAACTGAAGCCCGGCGCGCGATATTTGATCAATCCGGGCTCTGTGGGACAACCCCGCGACGGCGATTGGCGCGCCGCTTTCGCTGTTTTCGACACCGACGCGCAACGGGTCCACTTCCATCGCACGCCCTACAATCTGAAAGCAGCGCAGGATCGAATCTTCGCCGCGAAACTGCCAGCGCGTCTGGCCACGCGCCTCGCTGCCGGGCGATAAAGAGAGCCAGTCGCGGCTCTGTTCTCCATCGCCGTTGTAAACTCGAATGATGTACCGCTCCCGCAGCGCCGGAACCAAGCCTCTGTTTGAAGCCCGGGAGAATCCTCCTGAGCATTATCTGATTGCGCACAGTGACGGCGGTGCCCGCGGCAACCCCGGCCCCGCCGGTTACGGTGTGGTCGTCCAGGACGAATCTGGACGCAAGGTCGCAGCTCTGAGCGAATATCTCGGGCACCAGACCAATAACTTCGCCGAGTATCAGGGACTGATCGCCGCCTTGGAATATGCGATCCAGCACGGGCCCAAGGCGCTCAAACTGATCAGTGATTCGGAACTGCTGGTGCGGCAGATCAAAGGCATCTACCAGGTGAAAAACGCGACTCTGCAGGAACTGCACGGCCGGGCTAGGGAATTGATCGCGCAACTCGACTGGTTCTCGATCGGCCACGCGCTGCGCGAACACAATCAGGAAGCGGACCGCCTGGCGAATGAGGCCATGGACAAAGCCACGAGGCGAAGCGTGATGCCCTCGCCCGCGCCGACTTCACTCCCGGCGCAGCAGGAATTCGAAGGTGTCGTGCGCGATGGAACCGTGCATCTGCTGAATGGGACTTTGCCGGAAGGAACGCGAGTGCAATTGCGTGTGAAGAAATGAGTGAAAAGGGACCCTGGCGAAGCCGGCTGAGGGTACTGCCCCATGACGCGAACTGCTGGGCGAGATCGATGTTGCGATTCCGCTTGACGTTGAGAAGGAATGCTGCGGCGCTAAGAAATCATTTGATGCCCTCATGATTCGCAAGACAGTAAATGAATCGAGAATCAGAGTTATCGCACTCAAGGATGGAGACAGCGACATGACGAAGATGATGAGCATACGAATGGATCGAGGGAATTTTGAATTCTTGAACGAGCTAACAAAAGAACAAAGGAGTGATCTTTCCAAGGTCGTGTGGGACATGGTAACCCGGGGCAGAGTCTTGTTCGCGATGGAACGATATAAGAAAGGCGAGACTTCGCTGGGTAGAGCTGCCGAGCTTGCGGGAGTTCCTGTTGGACAGATGATGACGCTCCTGACCGAGTTCGGGGTGCAGAGCAGGATCGAAGATGAGGATTATCTCCAAGGACTCGCGGCGATCCGAAGGGCGTGGTGATTCCTGAAAGTCTTTGCCCGCGAAATTCCTCATTCAGAAAGTCTATATAGTTCGCTCGATCATTCTCATCCAGGGCGGGCGATTCAGCCCCCTTCAGGTCATCGAAATGAACTTTTTCAAACTGCTGATAGGCCACATCGTTAATGGTCTTCACAGTTGTATCTAAACCCGTTGCTCGTTGTTCCTTCGCGTCCCATTAGAGCGTGTTGTTTGGAGGACCGATGAGCAATCTCCATGACGTACACGTCCGTAGTCCTCCGTAGTCCCGGTGCTGGGCCCGGTAAGGAAGTTGTTATAAAGTAAGGAACTGGAGTGAATATGCAGAAGCGGGCAACGATCACCAGCAAGGGGCAGATTACCGTACCTCGGGAAGTACGACGAATGCTAGGAGTTCGAAGGTTCGAAGCGGAGACAAACTGCTGTTCGAGAGCGACGGCAAAGGAGTGCGTATCCGACCGATTAAGAACAGGAGCGCATTCTCAAGATATCGCGGCATCGGTAACCCAGAAATTCCGTCTGGCAGAAAGAATATTGGAAAGTGGATGCGCGCGATGAGGGGCGAATGACCACTGCTGTTGATACGAACGTGGTCATCGCGTTGTGGGACAAAGGCTCGACTCTAAGTTTGGCCGCTCAAAAGCTCAAAACGCTTTGGACGCGGCTTTCAATCGTGGCAGACTCGTTGCCGCTGCTCCCGTGTTCGCGGAGTTGATCGCCGCTCCCGGGCGCAGCGAAAAATTCGTCAGGTCTTTTTTTTGAGGAGACAGGAATCGGGGTTGATTAGGAGCTGAGCGAGAAAATCTGGCGATTGGGCGACGGGCATTTCAAGCCTATGCAGAGCTGCGTCGGAACCAGCTCGATAAGGGTGCGCGCCGTATCCTTGCGGTCTTCATCTTTGGCGCGCATGCATTTGCAAAACGGATTCCGCCTTCTCACTCTCGACGAGGGCCTATATCGGGCAGCCTTCCCCAGCCTTGCTATTGAGACCTTCTGAGCTCCTAAGTCCGAGCAGTCTGGAAACGCTCCCCGGATTCGGTAGAGCAGCCAGGCGTGGATCCTCTAAGACCATGAACCTTCATTCCGCCGCCGAAGTGTGATCGTGCACAATCCTCCACCCTTCCGGCAACTTGCGGAATATTAAGGTGAACAACCCGTGCGGAGTCTTGCCATCTGGCATGGTCAGATGCCATTGGCCGCGAACGAATGCAGCGTCTGGTCCTAGCATCTCGATGCGCAATCCCGAGAATTCCAGCGTTCCCATTTCATGGCCCGGGCTGGCATAGGTTGCCCGGTAGCGATCCAGCGTCGCCTGCCAGCCTGCGGTCTGCTTGCCGCCGGAAAAGAAAGTCAGGTCGGGAGACTTCCAGTAGCCCGCCATGAAGCCGTCCAGGGCGTGATGGTTCCACGCGTCCTGCTGGGTGCGCAGAACCTGCTCAATGGCGCCTTGGTTATCTTGGGGCGCAGTCTCGCGAGGTTCTCGAGCGAGCGAAACGGTCGCGATCATCGATAGTGCGACCAGGAGGGGGAGAATCGGTTTCTTTCTCATCGTTTTTCTCGTTCGGCGAGACGTTTTTGGCAACATCTTTCGGACGCCGCAGGCCAAACCTAGCAAGCTACGTGTCTAGGAGGCGCTGCTAATGTGCTTCTTCGGTTGCCGGGGCCGCGTCCGGCGTATCGAGTTTCTGCGCGATCGCACGCAGCGGTTGCGGCGGTGGCTGAAAGTCGCCCGAGTCTTTGCCCGCCATGGCCACCGTCATGAAATTCATCCAGATGGGCAAGGCCGCATGTGCTCCTGTTTCCTTGGCGCCCAAAGATCTCTTTTCGTCGTAGCCTACCCAGACTCCGCACGTCATGGTCGGCGAAAATCCCATAAACCAGGCATCGGTAAAATCGTTGGTGGTCCCGGTCTTGCCCGCCACCGGAAAAGGCAACTTCGCGGCGGCAATCCCGGTACCGTGCAACACCACTTCGCGCAACATCGCTGTCATGACGCGGGCCGTGCGCTGGCTGATCACATCTTTCACGTCAGGAAAATCTTCTTCCAGAACACGGCCTTCGTAATCGGTCACGCGTGTGAGGTAGCGCGGGATCACCCGCACCCCGTCGTTGGGAAAGACGCTATAGGCTGACGTCTGCTCCATCAAGGTAATCTCGGCTGCTCCCAGAGCCACCGGCAAATACGGCGGCAACCTGGCAGTGATGCCGAATCGCTCGGCGTATTCGATGACGGTCTTGATGCCAATTTTGTTCGCCAGTTTCAGTGCCGGGATATTGCGAGACTGGGCCAGCGCTCGCCGCAGGGTAATGATTCCTTCAAATTTTTCGTCGTAGTTGTGCGGAGTGTAAGGCCCGGAGGGCGTCTCAAAGCTGACCGGCTCATCGAGAATCGTGTCGTCGGGGCTGGCGCCCTGGTCGATGACCGTGGTGTAAACATAGGGCTTGAACGAAGAGCCTACCTGACGCATGGATTGGGTGACGCGGTCAAATTTCGACTGGTTGAAATCACGCCCGCCCATCATTGCCTTGATGCCCCCGGTGGCGTTGTCGATTGCGAGCAGAGAGCCCTGGGCGCCGGAGTCCTGCTCCAGGCTGACGCGGGCCGCGCCGTTGGCGCCGAGCGCAAGAATCTTGACATAGCAGACGTCGCCGGTTTTGAGAATGTTCGCCAGTTTTTGCCGTGTCCAAGCAACGTCGGTTTGTCCGAGGGCAGCCAGGTATCTGCCAAACTTCACCGTGGCAATTCCAGTTCCGGCAGAGGTCACCAGGGCGTGGATGTATCCGTTCACTTCCGGTTCGTCGTCCCAATCGGGATGAAAATATTTGTCCAGGACCACACCGTCGGCCACAACATTTTCCACATGCCCCTTCCACCCGTGTCTGCGTTCATAAGCAGCCAAGCCGTCGAGGACCGCCTGGTTCGCAGCCTTTTGCAGCTCCACGTCGAGCGAGGTGTAAACTTTCAAGCCGCCCTCGTGGACCTGGTCGGCGCCATATTTGTTCTCCAGGTAGCGGCGGATTTCCTCCACAAAATAAGGAGCCAGCGAATTCGGATCGTGGGCTAGGTGCAGTACCAGGGGAGCGGATCGCGAGTCGGCTGCCTGCGCCGCCGTAATCTTGCCGTCCTCCAGCATGGCATTGATCACCAGATTCCGCCGCCTCTGCGCGCGGTCGGGATGATTGATGGGCGAATATACCGTTGGCCCCTTCGGCAATCCCGCGAGCAACGCCGCTTCCTCCAGGGTCAGCTGCTTCGCCGGCTTGCTGAAATAAAATTGCGCCGCGGCCTCAAAGCCGTAGGTACCGTGCCCCAGAGCAATCTGGTTGGCGTACAGCGTGAAGATTTGCGGCTTGGTGAAGCGCCGCTCGATCTGAATGGCCAACATCGTTTCCTGCACTTTGCGATGGAACGACCGGTCCGGCGAGAGGAAAAGATTGCGCGCCAACTGCATGGTCAGCGTCGAGGCTCCTTGCAGCCGGCCCCCCGAGGTAAGGTCGCGATAAGCCGCGCCCATGATCCGCCAGAAGTTAATTCCGGAGTGCCGGTAGAAGTCTTTGTCTTCGATGGAGACCAACGCGTCGCGTAAGATCGGAGGGAAGTCTTCGTAGCTGGCGACCACCCGCCGTTGCAGCGCGAACGAGCCAATCACCCGCTCATGATCGTCGTAAAGTTCGGTGATGGAACTGGGCCGATACGCTTCGAGCGCATCGACTTGCGGCAGGTCTGTCGTATACACCAGCAAGAGGCCGGCCGTCGCTCCGACCAGGATTGCAACCAGCACCAGCAGACCGAAGAGCACGCGACCGACCAGCCTGCGCCCGCCGATCTCGACCGGCGGCAGAGTTTCGTAGAGAGACTTCATCGGAGTCGAGGTCAGGATAGCATTCGCGCTGTCTTCCCCGGCACTGGTTTTGTACCAGAAAGAAATCGCGCGCCGGGCGGCGCGCGATCGGTTTAACAACTCGAAGCGCGGAGTTAACTGGCTCGGCTCTTCAGCACTTCCACGGCCTTGTTCAGCTGATCGTCCACCGTCTTTTTGGGCGCGGCTTCCTGATCCGGCGCAGGCGTGCTGTCTTCATCGTCTGGACCGATGGAGTCATCGACCGCGTCCGCCACCAGCACGTTGGGCGTGATCGCCGTGTCTTGAATGGCTTTGCCGCTGGGCGAATAGTACTTCGCGATGGAGAGAATCAACGCGCCCCCATCAGGCAGGTCAATGGTTTTCTGCACCGAGCCGTCGCCAAATGTCTTATCGCCGACCACGTCGCCGCGAGCGTTCTCCAGAATCGCAGCCGCCACAATCTCAGCCCCGCCCGAAGTTCCCCGGTTTACCAGCACAGCGACCGGAAGAGCCGTGATCGCCTTCGCGGGATCGGCATTGAAGGCCTCTCGCGGAAACTTCTGTCCCTGCAAATAGGTAATCGTGCCGTGATTGAGGAAGAGATTTGCCACAGCGACGCCCTCATTCTCTTCTCCCTCGGCGCAGTTCCGCACATCGAGCAGAATCTTCTTCGCTCCCGATTTCTCCAGGGATTTGATTTTTGCAGCAATCTCTTGCGACTTGCCTTTGGTCAAGGCCGCGACTTTTACATAGCCGATACCATCGTCCATCATCCTGTCGGCGACTGCTGGAATGCTGACTACATCGCGAGTAATCACAACTTTCTGCGGCTCCGCCTTCCGCGCACGAACCACTTCCACATTCAGCGTGGATCCTGGCGTGCCGGTCAGCAGGTTGCGAATCTCGGGCAGCGACATTTCCCGCGTGCTTTGCCCCTCAATCGATTCGAAGATGTCGGTCTGCTCGATGCCTGCTTTTTCGGCGGGCGACCCGGGCAACACGTCGACCACCGCCGCATACCCAAAGCGCTTCGAGATCACGGCGCCAATTCCGGCCTTGGATTCTGTCTTGTGGGCCTTGTACGCCTTGTAGGCGTCGGCCGTCATGTAGCTGGAGTTTGAATCGAGCGACTCCAGAAGTCCATGCAGCGCACCGTCTGTCACCTTCGGGATGTTCGGCTCTTCCACGTACTCACTGCGCACGCGCGAGAGCACTTCACTGTAAACCTGCAGTTGACGGTACGAGCCGTCGTTCGAGGAGGCGTGCACGCCTCCCAGCGAACCCACGACCACGAACAGTAATATGGCAAAGGAGGTGACGAGAATCGCTGCTTTGGTTTTCATCGACATCAGTTTTGGTCTTCTTCTGGAAGGAGTACTTCCCTGAGAAACTCTGCTAATTATATCTCTCTAGATGCAGTTTGCCATCCCTCGGCTGCTTGATTCTGAGCCTCTTCGGTAACTCGGGCAGCTTTTAACCAGAGGACGGGGCAGTGAAGTGTGACGGGCGCCTGATTCTTAAGGGGAATCGGGTACGAACCGGTCCTGGCCGTCCCAAACAAAACAAGCAACTTACTTTCAGGGCGCCGGCTTAAAGCTCATCGTTAGCACCGTCTGGACCGATACCGGCCGCCCATTCATGGAATAGGGCTTGAACTTCCATTGCTTTACGCCGTCAATGGCGGTGTGCGCGAACGCCAGCGAACCCTGCTGGAACTTGGCATCCTGGACCGTGCCGTCGCGGCCAATCCAAACCTGCAGAATTACGGTTCCTTGCTGTCCCCGGGCGTTGGCGGGATAGTCGATGGCGGGCTGGTCGGTCAGCAGCGCACGCTCTGCAGCTTCTGCAATAGCGACCGGTTCAATCGAGTCCATGGCCGTCTCCGGCGCTCTGTTACCGCTCCCCTCCGGACTCATCGAAGCGAGTTGAGATTTCAGACTCGAGGGCACATTGCCGGGAGGCGTCGCCTCGTGCGCTGGCTGCTTCTTCGGCGGCGCCGGTTGCGCTGGCACAAACCCGGAGGGTAACGAGGGAGGAACGGCCACCGGTGCATCGGCGCGTAACGGAGTAGCGGACACCGTCGACCCGGACGCTCCGCCTGCAACTGGCCCGCTGGCAGACAGGGCCGTCTCAGACAGCGACGAGGAAGGTTGTTTTTCCTGAGGTTTTTCCTGGTCTGGCACCGCCGAAGCAGGCGTCTGACTCTTGGGAGTGGTGTCGGCCTGGCCCGCAGGCTGGTCTGGATTCGGGGTGTCGTTGGTGGGCTTCTTAGCCGTCGGATCAACCGCAGGAACCACTTGAATGTGCGAAGGATCGGTAGTGGCATCCGGAATATTTTCTTCGACGGGCAACTTATACTCATCGCCGGCGCGGCCAAAGTCTTCGTGAGCCACCGGGGCTTGCGCCGGAGTGACCGGCTGAGGATTCAGCCAGCCGTGCATCGCCCGCTGGCCGTGAGCCCAGAACCCCCGCAACTGCGAATGCCAGGGCGCTTGCGGCGCGGCCAGAATAGCGCAGCCGGCCAGAACAAAGGCCCCCATGATTGCACCTTTCCCGAGTTTTACTTTTGGCCGGGGAACTTCTTCGGAGTGGGGAGTTTCCCCGTCCATGTAGGCGAACAGTTCCGCTTCTTTTTTCCCTTCGTGGACGCCTTGCTCCACGATGCCGGGCTGGTTCGGCTTGGGCTCGGGAACGGGCGAGCGCACGAAGTGGCCCGGCTTGGGCGGAGCCGCCGCCGAAGAGAGCAAATGCGTCTGGTCGAAGCCGAGCAATTCGGGATTGGCGGTCGCCGGAGGAACTGCCGCACGCGGTGACACCGAAGTCGTGGGAGGCGTTCCCGCTCGCGTCTTTAAGTACCACTCCAGGCCGCGCGGCCCGTCCGGCGGCGGTACGGAAGCCGGAGCCGGTGAAGGCCGAGTGGGTTTGTCTGCCCCTGGGCTGGCCTCCGCTGGCTTCCCTTGCACTGGCTTGGCTTCCGTCACCGACGCGGCAACCGGTTCCAAGTCTTTTAGCGGCTGAATCGCCTTGATCGATGGCGACTCCAGGGACGCATGCGCGCCCGACTCGATAACGAACTGTGCTCCCGGAGCCGAAAGGGAAGAATGCAAAAACTCTCCCGCCCGAAGCGGTCTTTCTTTGCCCTGCCCCGCTTGGTCAGGCCCCGTTTTGTCCTGCCCTGCTTGGCGCTTGCCGACGCCAGCCGGCAAGGTTGCTGACGAACCCGTAGAGGCCGCGGCCGCTGCTGCATGCCTGGTGGCGGTGGCCGATTCCTGCTTCGCCCGCAGCAGATCGCGGGCCGTCGCTAAAACATCTTTGACTTGGTTGCCCAGCAGCGGTTTGCGCAAAATCGAGTTTGCGCCCGCCTGCAGCGCCTTGGGAACGCTGACATCATCGCTCACCAGCGCCAGCGTAAGCGGACGTTCGGCAGCCTTGCGTTCGCGGGCTGAGGTCAGCAGCAGCCCCGCTTCCGGTTGTTTATCCCAATCGATAATTACGATCTGATAATTCTGCTCTTTGACTTTCTGGACCGCAGCCACCGCATCGGAGCAGTACTCTCCCTCGACTCCGAGTCCAGCCAGTACCTGGCGAATAGGCTCGGCGGTTGCTTCATCCGAGGAAAACAACAGGCAACGAAGGGCCATAGTCCTTCAGACTAGGTTAAGCCGGTAACCGGGGCAAGATTACCGAGGGGGAAGGAAATTCGAGAGAACAGGTTACCGTAGTTACATGTACTGTCGCGCGCTGCGTTAGAATTTTCGGGCTCATCCGTTCTCAGCGGTTTCCTCCGGGTTCCACAGCGCCGAGTGGAGTGAGAGTCTATTGTTTCCAACTTCGTACCCGCGCCATGCCTCTGCAAGAACATAACTACTGGCTCACCACAGCCGAATTTCCGAACGTTGACGCTTCCCGTTCGCTTCCCGAAATTGTGGATGTAGCGGTGATCGGGGCAGGTTTCACCGGCCTGTCTGCCGCGCGCACACTGGCCAGGCGCGGGGCGAAAGTTGCCGTGCTGGAGTCGGAAACCATCGGCTGGGGCGCCAGTTCCCGCAATGGCGGAATGGTCCTCAGCGGGATGAAACTGGGCGTGAACAAGCTGATCGCCAGGTATGGCCGCGAGCGGACCCGGCGCATGTATGCCGCCTCGCTCGCGTCGCTCGACTGCGTCGAAGCTATCATCCGCGAAGAAGCCATGGATTGCGACTTCTCCCGCTGCGGACATCTCGAGGTCGCCTGCAAGCAGAACCACTTCGACGATTCCGCTCGCCAGGCTGAAGTCATCGCACGCGAGTTCAACCACAGCCTGCGAGTTGTTCAGAGGCAGGAATTGAGTTCCGAAATCGGCTCAACTATTTATTACGGCGGCATGGTCGATGAGGTCAGTGCCGGCTGCAATCCCGCTCGCTACGTTGCCGGACTTGCTCGCGCCGCCATGAAAGCCGGAGCCGAGGTCTGCGAGCATACTCGCGTCGAGCATCTTCTGCGCCAGTCGCGCCAAGGCGAAGCGGGATGGAAACTCGTCACCTCCCGGGGGCCGCTCTGGGCGCACGAAGTCTTCGTCGGCACCAGCGGATACACGGGTAAGGCCACGCCTGCGCTTCGGAAAAAACTCATTCCCATCGGATCGTTCATCATCACCACGGAAGTTCTTTCCGAAGCGCTGGCCCGCACCCTCAGCCCGCGGAACCGCATGATCTACGATTCGAAAAACTATCTTTACTACTACCGCCTGACACCCGACTGCCGCATGCTCTTCGGCGGCCGCGCTGCATTCTTCCCCGAGACTGATCGGACGATCCGCCGGAGCGCCGAAATCCTGCGACGCGGCATGATCGAGGTTTATCCGCAGCTCAGGGAAACCAAGATCGATTATGTCTGGGGCGGCACACTCGACTTCGCCTTCGACATCATGCCCCATGCCGGACAGCTCGACCGCTTGTACTATGCGGTCGGCTATGCGGGACACGGCGTCGCCATGGCCACTTATCAGGGGCAAAAGATTGCCGAACTTATAGCCGGGGACAAGCCTGAGAATCCGTTCGTCGACATTCCTTTTCCGGGCGCGCCGCTGGGTCTGTACAACGGCAAACCGTGGTTCCTTCCCTTCGCGGGGGCGTGGTATAAGGTTTTGGATTGGGTGAGCTGAACCGGCTGCCACGCAATAATGCACCACTCCCTGCGATCTTCCGAGCCGTCTCCTGCGTGAAATCCGAATGGAAACCGGGCGAGGGGCAGAGGATCCGAAACGCATCCAGCGCTTCGATCACATCCTTGCCGGACAGGCGCATCTGGCGGACAGGTTTAAGTTTAAGCAACTCTAGCCGTATATCTAACAATCCCGTAGACCACCGGCCCCAGCGCCAGCGCAATCGCGCCGCCGATCAGGCCAAAGCGGTCGCTGCCCAGCAAGGCCATGAGTGCCATCACCAGCGGCGCGACGACCACGTAGAGCAATCCCGCACGTCCGCCGGGAATCGTGAACGAGCGTTTCAACTGGGGGTGGGTGCGGCGGAGTTTCCAGGCCGAACGCACGGTCAAAACCGTCGTCGCCGATCGCAGCCAGATGTACACAGAAATCAGGTTCGCTAGACTCTGCCAGGCCAGCAGTACGTAGATTGCCGCCGAGACCACAATCGCCAGCCACGGTGTTCCATAGCGCGCATGCTTCTGTGCCAGCACCTCTGGCAAGTAGCCGTCTTCCGCCATGGCGAAGGGCATGCGGGTTGCAGTCAGCAGGGTGCTGTTGAGCAGCGCGACGTTGCCGACCATCGCGGCCAGTGTCATCCATGTACCCAGCCAAGGTCTTGCTTGCCAGGGTCGACCTCCGAATGACCCGCCGATCATGGCTGCGGCATCAGAAAAAAATCCGGTGTGCCACTGTTCCCAATGACCCGCGGAGGCCAACGCCGCTAATGTCGGCAGAAAGTATGCCGCCATCGACAGCGGCACGACCAGCGCCAGCGCCCGCGGATAAGCACGTTGCGGATTCTCAATTTCTTCCGCCACGGTCGAGAGTTGTTCGTAACCCGAGTACAGCCACAAGCCCAGTGCCAGCCCCACGCCAAATACCTTGAAGGTCGCCTGATGCGGAGGCACCCATGGCAAGAACGGATTGCGATGCCAGTGGAGCAGCCCAAGGGCGATCATGATCAGTACGGGCAGGAAAATGAAAATCTCCAGCGCGGTCGCGACCTGCCCCACCATCTGGATGCCGCGCAGGTTGACCCACGTCAGCACCGCTATTAGAGCCACCGAGACCAGGTAGTGCTCCCACCATGTCGTCTTCAGGCGGGGAAAGTAATAGACCAGATAATCGGTGAATAGTACGGCATAGGCTCCGCCCAGCAGGAACGATGCGGACCAATTCCACCATCCGGCGAGAAATCCCCAGAAGTCGCCAAAGGCGGCGCGCGTCCAGCGATAGAAGCCGCCCTCGACCGGCATGGCGGTGGTGAGCTCCGCCGAGACCAGCGATACCGGAATACACCAGAAAAACGGCAGCACCAGAAGATAGACCAGCGTCATCCCCGGCCCCGAGGTCGTAACCATGTCCTCGAGTCCGAAAGGGCCGCCCGTGGTGTAGGAGAACATCACAAAGACGAGATAGAACAGGCCAGCCTTGCCGAGCGCGGAGGATTTGCTTGAAGTGGTCAAGGGTCGCGTTGGGAGGCGAGGGATGATTCTTGCATGCGCGTCCACCTTTTCGTCTTTCCATCAACAATCAAAGGCAACGGTCAGCGATTCTAAGCCGCTAACCTACCGCTCAGCGCGCCCTCCAACTCCAGCAGCTTCCGCTTCACGTCGAGGCCGCCGCCGTACCCGCACAGCGTTCCATCCGACGCAATCACGCGATGGCAGGGGACGACAATCGCCACCGGGTTCCGATGGTTGGCCATTCCCACCGCACGAAACCCCTGGGGTTTCCCCACAGCGCGCGCGATGTCGCCGTAGCTGCGAGTCTCTCCGTAGGGAATCGCCAGCAGCGCCCGCCAGCACGCCTTCTGAAAGTCTGTTCCGCGCAGATCGAGCGCGAAGCTGAACTCGCGCCTTCCGCTCTCGAAATACTCTTCCAGTTGCTCGACGTAGGCCCGCATCGCAGTTGCGGATTCCTCGAACCGAAATCGCTGGCCTTTCGCGGGCTCGGCCTCGGACCGTAGATCGCGTGGGTTCGGACGAATGGTTTGCTGGCCCGGAAGGCGCGCGTCAAACTCCAGCGCCACCAGACCGCGACTCGATGCGGCCAGGAATAATGGTCCGACTGGGGACCTAACTGTTGTAGAATGAATCGTTTCCATAAAATCACGACCTTCGAGAACCTGGTCAGTTGCGCCCCTAACCATAGCACGGATGGTGAATCCAGGCTGGTTCGGCGGGGCTCGCGGGGGCGGAACTGGTTGACAGAACGGCCTTTTTCGACGAGAGTGTCTCGTTGCAATTTGCGCTTGGGGAAAATTGAGCGTTGAAAAAATCCCTCCTCATTGTTGGGGCCGTCGTACTGGCGCCGATGCTGGTGGTTAGCCTGGTCGTCTTCGCCGCCGGAGACTGGCGCACCATCGGCTGGACCGAAGCTGGCGACCAAGTATCGGTCAGTTCCATCCGCATTCTCAAGAACAATCAGCGCATCGCCCTGGTCCGGGTTGAATTCAAGGAACCGGCAGAACTTCCCCAAGGCGGGCCGTTCGTCGAAATGCGCGCCCGCGTGCGCTTCAACTGCTCCAACGGGGCCGACCGGATCGGGGATGATCTGTTTGCCAACTGTTTGATCGCTTTAAAAGCCGAGACGGGCGAGCGCATCTGGCATTTTCAGGCAGTCCGGCACGATCTTTGGGACCGTGACTTCCCCGCGCCTCCTTTGCTTTTGACGCTGCAACGAGAAGGCCAAAGCATAGACGCAGTGACTGAAACCAGCAAGCAGGGCTTCGTCTTTTTATTCGACCGCAGCAACGGCAAGCCGTTGTTTCCCATCGAATGCCGAAACTATCTGCCGAGCGATGTGCCCGGCGAAGCGGCTGCGCCGCAACAGTGTCTGCCCGCGAAACCGGCGCCTTTTGCACGGCAATTGCTGACCGAGGATCTGCTGAGCGAGCGCACCCCGGCGGTACATCAGTGGGCGCTCGAGAAGTTCCGCAGCTTTCGCAGTGAGGGGCAGTTCGTTCCCTTCAGCGTGGGAAAAGATACGGTCCTATTTCCCGGCTTCGACGGCGGGGCCGAGTGGGGCGGAGCCGCGGCCGATCCGGAGACGGGAATTCTTTACGTCAATGCGAACGACCTGGCCTGGACGGGCGCGCTGGCGGAGAACACGCTGTCCGAAAATAAACAGAACGCTCCCCAAACCCTGTACCGGAGCCAATGCGCCGTTTGCCACGGAGAAACACTGGCGGGATCGCCCCCCTCGATTCCTTCGCTGCGGGATGTGGGCCGCCGCAGGTCGGCGGCCGAGATCGCAACGACGATCAGGAACGGCAAGGGGCGGATGCCCGGTTTTTCCAATCTGGCCGACGATCAGATCGCCGGACTGCTGTCGTATGTGACGAGCGCAAGTTCTACTGAAAGCGCGGCAAAAGAAAACCCGGCAAGCGAAAACGCCGGCCAGGAAATTGCGATGGCAGAGCCGGAACCTCGGGCAATCAAATATCACTTCACTGGATACCGCAAGTTTCTGGACCAGGA
>Ga0207062_1064_pt1 | contig 29632 bp, 31 predicted proteins | sample Alteio_BWMinCont_28_FD_153266 | JGI IMG/M metagenome (GOLD analysis project Ga0207062, IMG submission 153266) | Enriched cells from forest soil in Barre Woods Harvard Forest LTER site, Petersham, Massachusetts, United States -... | ecosystem: Environmental > Terrestrial > Soil > Temperate forest >... | reverse complement strand
CTCCTTTATGGGATCCATGCAGTCGTCAAGAAATATGAAGACCGCATGGAGCTTGCGTGGAAGGCCGCCGATTTTTGCATTACACGTTCAGGGGCCGGAACAATCGCTGAGCAGTTGGAATTTGAGGTTCCCGGCATCCTTATTCCCTATCCTTATTCTGCTGACGGACATCAGATTAGCAATGCAGATTTTTTCGCGGAAGTCGCCGGCGGCGGCTGGAAGTACCTGGAAAACCAATTGAATGCCGCTGACCTGACAGTGCTTTGCAGGCAGCTTATTGATAAATCATGCCCTCTGTTGAATGAAAAAAGGGCCCGGCTTTCAAAATATCGGCAGCAGGCATGCAAAAAAGAATTCGTTTCAATCGTCACTGATTTATTGGAGAGGTAATGACTCATATGAAATATCATTTTATTGGCATCGGCGGCATTGGCATGAGCGGACTTGCACGATTGCTTTTGCAACGTAATATAGAGGTTTCCGGGAGTGATCTTGCTGCCAGTTCAACCCTTGAAAACCTTAAAACTGCCGGAGCGATTGTTTCCGTAGGGCATGATGCAACCAACGTTTCCTCTAAATGCAAAGTTGTCTATACAACAGGCCTCAGTGAGAAAAATCCTGAATTGCTGGCCGCGAAAAAAATGGGCTGTCCGCTTCTGCACCGCTCTGATCTTTTGGCTGAATTAACTTGCGGTTATCAAACGATTGCCGTCGCCGGCATGCATGGAAAAACGACAACCTCAGCCTTAATGGTTTCAGTACTAAGGGAGGCAGGTGCCGATCCTTCTTTTGCGATCGGTGGGATTTTAGGAGAATTAAAAGTTAATGCAAAGCAGGGGACTGGGCCGCATTTTGTGATTGAAGCCTGTGAAAGCGATGGAACTTTTTTGAAATACCGACCCGCGGCGACCATCATCACAAATATTGATCTTGAGCATATGGACTATTTCAAGACTGAAGAGGCCATTTTGCAAGCATTTGGAGACTTTTTTGAAAGAGTATCAGATGCAGAGCATCTCTTTTGGTGTGGAGATGATAAACGTTTAAGAAAGATTGCGTCTAAAGGAGTAAGCTACGGTTTTTCATCTGATTGCGAATGGCAAATTTCGAATTTAAAAAGCATTGGATGGCAGATAGTTTTTGACCTGCGCCATAAAGATAAATGTTATAAAAACATCGTTTTAACATCTCTTGGAAAGCACAATGCGTTAAATGGAGCTGCTGTTTTCGGATTAGCGTTTAGCCTTGGAATACCTGAAGAGGCTATACGTCAGGCATTTGCTTCTTTTCGGGGGATTGCGCGGCGCTGTGAAGTGAAGGGCCAATATGGTAATATCCTTTGCCTCGATGACTATGCCCATCATCCTGTTGAAATTAAAACCACCCTTCAAGGAGTAAGAGAGGCGATAGGTCAACGGCGCCTCATTGTGGTGTATCAGCCCCATCGCTATACCAGGGCCAGGGATTGTTTAGGGATGTATCCGGAGATTTTCGATGCGGCGGACGAAGTGATCATTACCAATATCTATGCTGCCGGAGAAAATCCTATCGCAGGCGTCGATGATGAGACCGTTTTTGAAGACATCAGATGTTCATCGCGGTCCGCCGTAAGTTTTATTCATCATTCAAAGCTTATAGAGTCATTGACAACGCTCCTTCAGCCAAATGATATTCTTTTGACTCTTGGCGCAGGCAATATTACTTTTTTGGGGCCGGAGCTTGTCAGGCATCTTGAAAATGCCGGAGACGCTCTCCCGGCTGCTAGGGGTTCTTAATGCCTTCGCATGATCGACAAAAGGTTCCATGGCGCAGGGCTTTCGTTTTGATTGGCGTTTCTATACTGCTAGTCTCCGGGACTGCCGCTGTTGGAACTTTTTTTTTCCTTCGCTTTCGTGAAGCCCGAGTAAGAGATAGCCGTTATAATATTGTGGCAGTGGTCCAGCATTGCCATCAGAATGAGGGGTTAAAAACATCGCTTTTAGTCGAGCTTTTACAGCTATCTGTCGATCAACCTATGAATCTCTACTGCTTTGACGTGCAAGCTGCCAAAGAAACGCTCCTTGAGTGTCCGATCATTACCATGGCAGAAATAAAGAAAATAAAGCCTGGAACTCTCTATATCGATTATGCGCTCCGCAAACCGATCGCGTATGTGGGGGATTACAGCAATACCGCTGTTGATGATCAAGGTGTCTTAATTCCCTTTAAGCCATATTATACCCCGAAAAATATCCCTGAATTAATTTTAGGACTGGATTCTGATCCTTTGGTCCCTGTGTGGGGCTCTGTGTTGGAAGGCGCCAAGTCCCAATTGGCGTTTTCACTGTTAAAAGCATTTAACGAGCATTTTGCCATTGAAGGCTGCTCTGTGCGCTGTATTGACATCTCTAAGGCATTTGCAGTCAGCTGCGGGCAAAGGGAGATTGTCATTACTTTAGATGAACGTGCGGAATCCCTTAGCCGCAGGGTTCTAAGGCTTACTGTTGAAAATTATTCAGAGCAACTTGCAAACTATTTGGTTTTGCGCCAGGAATTGAATAAGAGATTCATGGATGCTCAGGATCTGCCTTCTTCAATCTCAAGGCTGGTTGTCGATATGCGCATCCCTAAACTTGCATTTATCAATCGTATGCAGTAGATTTCATTGTGGAGCACTCCCTTAAAAATAACTGTGAGGTAAAATGACTAATTTTCTGGAAATACATTGGACAAGCGGTTCGCTGGACGAAGCGCGAAAGATCTCCCGCTATCTGGTGCAGGAGCGTTATGCGGCAAGCGCCCAGATTATTCCATGGATAGAATCGATTTATATGTGGAACAATCAACTTGAGACAGGTCAAGAAAGTAAAATTATTTTAAAAGCCCCTGAAAGCAATTACGAAAAAATTAAAGAAATAATTTTGTCAAATACCACTTATCAAGTGCCTGAAATACTCTTTAATAAAATTGAAGGGGGATATGAAGAGTATCTCGACTGGTTGGCTGAAAGTACTCCTGCAGAATTTTCTAACAGTACTCCATAATAATTAATAAAAAGTGATTGAATTAAAAATCGTGCCCATGATATCAAGAGACCTTTGCCGGAAGCAGCAAGCCTTAAAAATTAATACAGTTGTTTAAATCCATACATGTGAATAGTAAATGCAACCATTTATTGAATATCTTGTTAGAAATCTTGTCGATACTCCCGAAAGTGTCGAGATCCGATGTCTTCAGAATGAAAGCCGAGTTCTTGTAGAAGTTCGTGTCGCTTCTAATGATGTAGGTAAGGTTATTGGGAGAAAAGGCGTAATTATTAATGCTATTCGTGTAATTGCAGAGACTGTATGCGCACGCTTTGGCTGTAAAGTAAATGTCGAACTTATGGAATAGGCTAAAACCCATCATCTAGTTAAAAGGACCTAAGGGACAAATAGTTAGTTTCGGGCACGGGCACGGGCTCGGGCACGTTCACGATTTTAGTTTATTGCTTTATCCACTTTTTTCGGACTTAACTTGAATGTCTAAAACAAATATCGTGAACGTGCCCGTGCCCGTGCCCGAAACTAACTATTTGTCCCTTAGGCCCCTTAGGTCCTTTTAGCTCGATGATGGTATAAAATAGTTGCATATTCATCTATAACTCCATATATTTAGCATAGAGAGATAAATCTTAGGAGGAGCGTCGTATGGCGACATTATCGGGTATTGTGGAGATACATGAAGAAAAAAAAGGCGATGTCCTTGTTCTTTTTTTTAAAGGCAAGCTCGATGCGATCTCTTCTCCAAGTGCAGAAAAAAAAATCTTCGAATGCGTGAATGCTGGAAACCATAAGCTCGTTTTTGATTTTTCAGGGATTGACTATTTAAGTAGCGCAGGCTTAAGAGTTTTGCTCTCTACACGGAAAAAATTAAAGGCGCTAGCGGGAGTATTATTGCTAAGTTCTGTCACCTCGAACGTGATGGATGTATTTGTTATTTCAGGCTTCGACCATGTCCTTGAGATTGCGCCTACAACTGATGATGCTATCAAAAAGATTCAGGGGTGAAGTGCACAATAAGGAATTCCCGTGTGCCTGACAGAAAGAGAAAAAATCGGCCGCATTTTTCAAAGCGTTGCACAAGAAGCCGAGCAGCATCTTGTTAATTTGCAAAAGCCGAAAAAGCGCGTTATCATACTTGCCGGACCTACTGCAGTAGGTAAATCTTCAATCGGCATGGCCCTGGCCGAAGCTATAGGTGGAGAGATCGTTTCTGCCGATTCAATGCAAGTCTATTGTGGAATGGACATTGGTTCTTCTAAACCCAGCTTGGAAGATCAAAAGCTCGTCAAGCATCATCTTATCGATATCCGTCAAGTTAATGAAATTTTTAATGTTGTCGATTTTTATTACGAAGCGCGCCATAGCTGCCAAATTATTCATGCCCGGGACAATGCCTCTATCGTTGTCGGAGGATCGGGTTTTTATCTCCATTCTTTTATTTATGGACCTCCAAACGGCCCTCCTTCGGTTCCGGAGCTGAGAGAAAAGCTTGAAGCTGAAATGGAAATGTATGGCTCGGAATTTCTCTATAAGAAGGTGTTGGAACTGGACGCCAAGTACGCTGCGACGATTACTAAGAATGATAAGCAAAAAATTGTGCGTGCCCTGGAAATCATGACTTTGACAGGAGAGAAGGTCAGCAGTATGGCTTGGAGTTCCCGCCGGCATCCCCAGAACTATGACTTTAGATGCTGGTTTTTAAATCGTCCCCGGGAATCCCTTTATCGGCGAATAGAGAAAAGGTGTGTGAAAATGCTCGAAGAGGGCTTTCTTGAAGAGGTCAAAGAGTTGATGAAGAAGGGGATCGAGTCAAATAGTTCCGCAGCCCAGGCCATTGGGTATCGGCAGGCCATAGAATTTCTTGAATCGAAGCAAACCCAGGCAGATTATGCCCGTTTTGTCGCTCATTTTAAGCAAGCCTCCCGTAACTATGCTAAAAGGCAATTAACTTGGTTCAAACGCGAGCCTATGTTTCGATGGCTTGATCTGGATATGCATGATCCTGAAGTTGTCGTCGATATCATCAGGCAAGATTTCGAAAGCCGCCGGTGAAGGGGACAAGGACCTAAGGAGGAAGTTGCATAATTAGTTGCATAACGTTTCCATTTTTTTTACCGCAGAGCCGCAGAGGGCGCAGAGGGAGCGCAGAGAATCTATTTGGCAGGAGAATGTGGCCTGCTGCGTCTCGCACAGCAGGAGTCAGTTAAGCGGTTGATTGACACCTGCTGCGAGACGCAGCAGGCCACATTCTCTTGCCATTCTCTGCGCTTCCTCAGCGCCCTCTGTGGCTCTGCGGTAAAAAAATGAAGGAGTCATACAACTGCCTCTAAGGGACTTGAGGGACAAAAGGCTAGGGGAATTACGAATTTTTCCGCGGCATTAATGTTACCTTAAGTCCCTTTTGTCCCTTTTGTCCCTACTTTCAAGTTTTCATGACTATTTGCTTGGAAATTCGGCATTGTATATAATGAATGTATATACAAGGGGGGCCTATGCGCATGGCAAAAGTGTTTAAAAGTGGAAATTCCCAAGCAATCAGGATTCCTAAAGATTTTCAATTCCATAGTAGAAAGGTAAGAATAGCTAAAGAGGGGAATAAGATTGTTTTATGGGAAGAACCAGAAAATTTAGTCGATGCATTTCATCTTTTGGCAAGTCTGCCAAATGACTTTTTCCAAGATGGAAGAATTGATGAACCTCCTCAAGTAAGAGAATCCCTATAATGCAATATATGTTGGACACAAATATTTGCATTTATATTGCAAAAAAAAAGCCAGCCGAAGTTTTTCATCATTTTGAGAAGCTTAAAATTGGTCAAGTAGTCATGTCATCTATCACTTATGGGGAACTTTTATACGGAGCTTTTAAAAGTTTACATCCAAAAAAGACCAAGGCAGTTCTTGATGAGATTGCAAAGCTGATTCCTCCCATAATAATTCCTACAGAAGCTGCCGGTTACTATGGACAAATATGTCATATGCTTGAAAAATCTGGTACACCTATCGGAGGCAATGATCTTTGGATTGCTGCTCACGCATTGGCATCCAATTTGGTGCTCGTTACGAACAATGTTAAAGAATTTTCCAGGATCCCACACTTACATGTTGAAAATTGGGTAAAAGGTTAGCAACCTTTTTTGATCGAAATCAGGGACATTATCATTCACATTTAAATGGCGATCAATTATCATGTCCATTTTAAATGGATGCCTTTATCAAGTGTAACCCAATAGTTTATAATCATGAATGACTTGCCAGAATTGAATGAAGATGCCCAAAACGATGCTTTGAACGTAGCTTCTCAAGAAACGATCTTGAATCCCAACGATATAAATGAGTCTGCTCAAAGTGAAGACGGGAATGCTGACAAAGAAGCCTGCGCATTGCATGAAAACCATCAAGATCAATTAGATCATGGAGGGGAGGAAAGCGCCCTGTCACACGAAGATGTCCATGCGAAAGCGGCGGGCGCCGACTCCTGCTGCGAGACGCAGCTGGCCACAGCAAAAAATTATAAGCAGCGCTATGAAGCGTTTCTTGCAGGTCTAAATGCACTTGAAAATCCGGAAGAAAAGCTGCTCTTTGTTGTGGATTTTATGGAAGCTACACTTTCTTCACCTCAGGCAACCCCGCATTTTAAAAGTTTTTGGGATGCACGTGCAATAGCATTAGTCCTATTCAAAGAAAATATTTCACCTTCAGAAAGGACTAAGCTTTGGGATAGGTATACGGCCCTGTCAAAGGAATCGCGGCGTTTAAAATTTCTTTTTGATGAGCAAGGAGCTTTTGCATCTGAGCAGATAGGAATAGCAGTCAGCGCTTTAGAAAAAGAACTGGACAATCCTGACGAAGCCTTGTCTAAAATGCCGGAAGCTAACTTTTTAGATAACTGTTCGACACTATGCCCTAAGAAAGAAAGCTATTATCAGACCCAATGCCGCCTTCACCTGTTAAATGCCCAGGCGGGACGTATCACAGCTTTGCGTAAAGAGCTTATTCACACTGAAATGCGTGTGAGGCAAAAAAATAAGTTCTTCCAACGGCTTTCTGCTGCCGGCGACAAAGTTTTCCCGCAAAGAAAAGAGCTGATTAATCAGCTAAGCAAGCAATTCAGTGATGATATTCAAGCCTTTATTGAACATTATTTTTCCAAGGAAACACCTCATGATTCACCCTTTTTTCTCCGTGAGGAAATCAAAGCATTGCAGGGTGCTGCCAAAGAGCTTACTTTAAATACCCAATCCTTTACCCGCACTCGCATGGCCCTTAGCGAATGCTGGGATAAGTTGAAACTTTTTGAAAAGGAAAGGAAGAAAATCCGTTCCGAACAAAAAGAGCTTTTTAAGACTAACTACGATCATGTTTTGGCGCTAATTCATGCTTTAGGAAAAGAGATTGAAGCCGGAGAAATTAAAGAATCGGAAGTTCTAGATAAATTTGATGAGATCGCAAATGAGATCAGGCGCCTGGCGCTTGGACGCGATGAGCTAAAAGCTCTTCGCGATGGTTTGTCTGCGCTCCAAAAACCATTCCAGGATAAACTTAAAGCTGAAGAACAGGACCGTCTCTTTCAAATTCGCGAAAAAGAGCGTCTAAAGAAGTTTAAAGGGGTCGAATTGCGCAATGCGATTGAGTCATTCATGCTTGATCTTGATAGTTATGATGTCGACAGTATGATTGCAAAACGTGATGAATTTTTATTGAAAATTGCCGATTTGCCCATGACAAAATCTGAAAAGCAGGAGCTTGAGCGTTTATTAAAGCCGGTTAAGGATGCTATTGTGGATAAAAAAGAGCAGACTCTCATGGCTCTTTCCGACGACGACCGCCAGGCATTGCAGCAGCTTCAAGAAATTCTTAAGCAACGGCTCGCCCAGCGTGTTGAAATTAAAGGACAGCTTGAGAGCATCCGAAAGGCTCGAGGGTCTTCAAGTTTAAGTTTTGAGCAGGCGATGACCTATAACACCCAAGAGGCTCAGGAAAAGGAACGCTTGGACAGAGTTTCTCATGGTATTGAAGAGATCAAAGGAAAGATTGCCACACTAGAAGCAATCAAAGGTTAAATTTAAGTGGATAGCTGTCAAGAGGTAAGCGATCTCCCTTATTTTCACTCTCTTGCACAGCTGCCTCCTTCCTCGAGGTTTTCAGCGATAGCGCTTTTTGACCTGGACCATACTCTTTTGAGTGTCAATAGCAGCTACTACTTTGGAAAATTTCTTTACCGGCAAGGCGTTTTTTCTACATCCCTAATGCTCAAATTAGCAGGCATTTATGCCTTGCACAAGGCGGGAATTCTCTCTATCAGAAGCTTGCAGATCAAGATCTTTCGGACTTTATTTGAGGGCAGACCTTTTCAATTCTTTCACGAGAAGGCGCAAGAATTTATTCAGGAATTCCTTAAAAAAATCTATTACCAGCCGGCATTGCAGGAATTTAAAAATGCCCAGTCTCAAGGGGCATTTGTGGCTATATTGTCAAGCGCACCGGATTTTTTAGTCAGTCTGATCGCAAAAGAAATGGGCGCTGTTTACTGGGAAGCGACTGCTTATTCTATAGAAGGAAATGGAAATTTCTCCCACATCTCCCGTTTTTTATTAGGCAATGAAAAAGGGATCTATAGCTCTCTTTGTTCAAAAAAATTAGGGGTAGAGAAATCGAATATCACTGCTTATACAGATAGCATTTTGGATCTTCCGCTGTTGCAAAGTGCCGGGAACAAGGTTGCAGTCCGGCCTGACAGCAAACTTAAAGCTCTTTCTAAATATCATCGTTGGAGAGTGATTTGAATGGCTAAAGCAATAGGGATTTATGGAGGAAGCTTTGATCCGATCCATTTTGGCCATATCAATTTGGCCATCGAGATGCTTGAAAACGCTGGATTGGATGAAGTCTGGTTTTGCCCTGCAAATGTCAACCCCTTCAAATTAGATGATCTGCCTGTCTCTGCCGAAGACCGCTTAAGCATGCTTATGCTGGGGTTGGAAGGGATACCCGGGTGCTCGATCCTCAATGCTGAAATTCTTCGCCCTCCGCCGTCGTATACTATAGATACAATTAAGGAATTGCTGGCCGGTGAAGCGGAAGATCCCCAGGGGCGTCAATATTATCTTCTTCTTGGCGAAGATGCTTTGGAAAGTTTTCCAAGATGGCGCTCTGTGCATGAGATCGTTACGCTCGTCCCATTGCTGATTGCCGGACGTTCTTCAAGCGAAGGCAGCGGTCTCAGGATTTCAGACCCTCGCTTGCGCGAGGCGATAGAAAAGGGAATAGTGGCTACCCGCCAGATGGACATTAGCAGTTCTGAAGTCCGCCAACGCATCGCGCAAGGAAAATGCTGCCGCCATCTTTTGCCTCAAAAAGTGTTGGACTACATTCATCGGCATGAATTATACTTGCACACAGTATAGTTTTAAATTTTTACCTTTTGAGAGGAAATGTGAGTTCAAACAAGAGAACTTCTAAGCTTTTAGATGTTATTGCCCAGGCAATTTTTGACAAGAAAGGGGTAAACATCCTGGCGCTGGATGTCTCGGGCATTTCAACGTTGACCGATTACTTTGTTATTGCCGAAGGAAATGTTGATCGTCATCTTAACGCTTTATGTAACGAAATTGTTGACGCCATGAAGCAAAAAGGAGAGATCCCCTTGCATGTTGAAGGACTTCGCGAAAGTGATTGGGTGATCATCGATTTTGGTAATATTGTTGTCCATTTGTTTACTCCGGAAATGCGGGAAAAATTCGCAATTGAGCAGCTATGGAAAGAGGGGAAAATCGTCGATCTCAATATTATTATCAGCAATGAGGTCAATAAAAATACCTACTACGTTTAATAAAGGCTTATCGATGAAAAAGCGCATTGTTATTACAGGAATGGGAGTCGTTTCCTGCTTTGGAAATGAAGTTGAACAATTTTACAAGCATTTGCTTGCCGGAGACAGCGGGGTAAAGACCATCACTTCCTTTCCGACAGACGATTTTCCGGTCAAGATCGCCGCTTCGATCGATAATTTTGATTGCGGTGATTATCTCGATAAAAAACAGGCTCGCCGCGTAGACCGCAATATTGCATTTACTGTTGTTGCGGGAAAAAAAGCGCTGGAATCCGCCGGTCTTGGAACGGATCAAAGAGCTTCATTAGTCCCTCAGCGCTGCGGTGTGCTGATCGGTTCTGGCATGGGTGGAATGAGCGTTTTTGTCGATGGTGTAGAAACATTAAATACAAAAGGCCCAAAGCGCATATCGCCATTTCTAATCCCTTATATCCTCCCCAATATGGGCAGCGCCACATTAGCGATTGAAATCGGCTTCATGGGCCCTAATTATTCCATCTCGACAGCTTGTGCAACAGCCAACAATAGCATCCTTTCCGCGGCGGCGCACATTCGCGCCGGTGAAGCGGACCTGATGATCTGCGGAGGGTCTGAAGCGGCGATCATTCCTCTTGGGATGGCAGGTTTTGCAGCATGTAAAGCCCTTTCTTCACGCAATGACGACCCCACACGCGCCTCTCGGCCTTGGGACAAGAACCGAGATGGATTTGTCATGGGCGAAGGCGCCGGAGTTCTTGTTATCGAGTCATTAGAGCATGCACAAGCACGTGGAGCGCCCATTTTAGCCGAACTGTTGGGATGGGGCCTTTCCTGCGATGCGCATCATATGACAGAACCTCATCCTGAAGGCAAGGGCGTGGTCCAATGCTTATTAGATGCTTTTAAAGATGCGGGGATTTCAGCTTCCGATGTCAACTATATCAATGCCCATGCGACTTCGACCCCTGTCGGTGATGTTGCCGAGGTCAGGGCTTTGAAAAGAGTATTTTCTCATCCTGAGCAGATAGTCATGAATTCGACAAAATCGATGATTGGACACTCTCTTGGAGCTGCAGGAGGCCTTGAGGCTGTAGCCACTCTTGAAGCTATTAGGACAGGTCTTGTGCATCCGACGGTCAATCTTGATGATCCTGAAGAGATCTGCGCGGGTTTTCAGTTGCCTACAAAAATGATGCCCCACAAGATTAAAGTGGCCATCTCCAACTCATTTGGGTTTGGAGGGCACAATGCGACTTTGGTCTTTGCTCCATTTTACGGGTAGGCTGAATGATTAAAGATGAATCTTTTGGAATTATCCCTCTGCAAAAGATAGGAGGGGTTTGGCATGTTCTCCTGATAAAACAACGATATGGACGGCATTGGTCTTTTCCTAAAGGGCATCCTGAAGGGGATGAAACCCCTGAGGAATCTGCCCACCGCGAGTTTTTTGAAGAAACAGGGCTGACAGTGGCCCGCTATTTATCTGAGACTCCGCTCAGTGAATCTTACGAATTTCGTTCTAAGGGCACTAAAATTTCAAAGACTGTGCAGTACTTTGTCGCTGAAGTTGAAGGCGCCATTACTTTAGACCCTAAAGAAATTGTGGCTTGCAAATGGGTTCCGCTTACCGAAGCCTATGCTCATGTGACATTTCCCCAGGCCAAGGAACTCTGCGACAAGGCTATAATGCTCCTGGAGGGGCAAGACTCGTAGAAAGGACTAACGATGTATAGTTAGTTTCGGGCACGGGCACGGGCACGGGCACGTTCACGAAGTTAGTTTTGTAACTAATTCTACTTCTTCAATTAGGCCTTAAGCAAATAAAACAAAACTCGTGAACGTGCCCGTGCCCGTGCCCGAAACTAACTAAAAAATTTTTTCTTTCTTCAATTCTACCGAACATCTAATCCGCATGCATAGGATCCACAGCCACTTTAATGCGCAAAATTCCGGGATTCTTCTCGCAAACAAAAGCGCTGTTAGAGATAAATCCTAAGTTAATGCCTTTATGTTTTTTCATCACAAGCCCTGTAGGGAATTCTAATGGCTCGCCGGCATAGACTTTTTTAGTGCCTTTTTTGGTGATCCCATAAATCGAATTTGACTCAGGGACAACTCCATAAAGAATTCCTCTGCGATTAAAACTTAGAGCAGTTATACCATCAAGATGCCAATTGTCGGCAAAAACCTTGATTTTGCCCGCTGATCCGTCATGATTGATCTTAATTTTCAGGACTCTGCCGTAATCTGTATTTGCCACATAGAGATCCTTGCTCTTTTTGCCTATGGTCAGGCCTGAAGCCCCTTGTGGGATTCCTGAGAAAAAGCGCCCTGAATGTTTTCCTTTAAGCAATTCATCGTGGACCCAAGTTTCGACATTTCCTTCTCGATCGATTTTGTAAATTTTCCCGTGGACGCTATCAGTGACATAAAGGTGATCGCTTTTGTCAAACACCAAATTTGAGGGATAGCCGCCATGTGGAAGATCCGCGAACTTGCTGATTTCTCCTTTAGTGGTGATTTTCCACACACCATTGCCATGGGGGTGAGTCGCAAAATAGGAATTGACGATCACATACACCTCCTGGTTCCATTTCACAACAAGTCCTGCAGTGAAGTTGTGATGAGAAACCGGAAGCTCGTATAAATCGAGAAATTCCCCTTTTTGAGAATAGCAGCGAACCTCGTTTAAAAACGGAAAACTGATAAAGAGATCTTCGTGACCGATGGCAATTGCGCCGGGCAATTCACTTGTATCGGGAGGGAAAGCGACAATTTCATTGATGACTGTCACAGGAGGCGGCCCTACCTGATCAATGTGGGCATATAAATTTTCATTGGCAATAGGCAAAGCTGCGCTTGCTGCCAAAATGGAAAGTTGCAAATATCGGTACAAAAAGTTTAACTTCATAGAAATCCTCGTTGTGTACAGGCAATGTTTTTTTCAACAATGCCATACATTAGCTAGAATAATTCAGCAACCTAAAACTTAGGAGTCAAGGTATGGAAGCGGCTATTAAAGAAATCGATCCCCTCACTTTAAAGAAAGGTTTGGATGCTGGAGAAATAATTCTTATAGATGTCAGAGAGCATTTAGAGTACGAAGAAGAACACATCTCAAGGGCTCAACTTTTTCCAATTTCACATTTCGAGCCGCGGCATTTGCCTGATCCTGCAGGGAAAACGTTAGTTTTTTACTGTCAAATGGGAAGGCGTTCAGTTAACGCCGCGACAAAATGGGCCAAATACGCCGGTGTTCCTGAAGGTTTCAGCATGAAAGGCGGACTCAAATATTGGAAAGAGCAAGGGCTGCCAACTGTCACTGACAATACGGCAAGTGTGAAAGTTGAAGAGCAGACTTATATACTTAGCGGTATAATCATTTTGATCGCATTGGTATTGAATCAGCTATTTTCTGATTGGTTTCTAATTATTCCTGCAGCAATTGCCATTCTTTTAATTGTTTCCGGGATTGCGGGACACTCTTATCTTTCATTCTTGCTTTCCAAGCTTCCATGGAATCGATAGATTTTTTAACATGCGGGGATTGTCGGTGATTATCCCATCGATTCCCATGGATGGCAGCTTTTCGCATATTTTGGGATTGTTGACTGTGAAAGTAAAAATTTCCACATTTTTCGCTTTAAAAGAATCGATGGTTTTTTCATTCAAAAGTTTGATCCAGATGGCCAAAGTCTGAACTCCCATATTTAAAAATGTGTCTGCATCATTTAAATCGTCAAGAATGCCAATTTTTTTGGCTGTGGGGGATTTTTTATGGATTTCATCGATAATCTCCGAGTTAAAGCTGCCAAAATAATGAGGGATAGGAAACTTGGGGTCGCAGTGATTTTTTACAACTTCCAAAATCGGCGGAACAATGACTTTTGCCGGAAAAAGATCTTTTTTTATTTCGATCATTAATTTGGCGCCTTTAAAGTCTAAAGAAAGCACTTCATGTAAAGTTGGTAAACGTTCGCTATGAAAGTCTGAATGATGCCAACTGCCGATATCGAAAGCCTTTAACGTTGAAAGATCATTTTTTCCAATTTTGAGATCGCTGAGCCGATTTGTCGTTCTGAATAAAGTTGGATCATGGATAACCACAGGGACAAGATCTTTGGTAAGATGTATATCGATCTCGATATAATCGACACCTATGTCAATTGCGCGTTTAATGCTTGCCAGGGTATTTTCGGGAGCTTCAGATGAACACCCCCGATGAGCGATAATAAATGTCATAATTCATCTCCATTTTAAACTTGTAAACTTTTCATCATTTATGGAAACTTGTAACAAGTTCACGATGTCCTTTGATGTTTCTTGTCTTTTGGTCCCTTTGAACAGGGTTTATATTTGTTAACGGAGAAAACTGTGAAGACTGTTTTAGCATACCTATTGGCATTTTTTTTGAAAACCATTCTTTGGTTTCGTTATCGTATACGCGTCAAAGGGCTCGACAAATTGAACCCGGAAACTCTCAAAAAGACTGGCGGCGTGCTTTTCTTGCCTAGCCACCCTGCAATTTTTGTGGATCCTATCGCTGTATCCCTTGCCGCTTGGCCTCGTTTTCCTATTCGCCCCATGGTAGTGGAATATATCTATTTCATGCCGGTGGTCAATACCATCATGAAATTCCTTAATGCCCTGCCGGTGCCGAACTTCGCGTATTCAAGCAATAGTTTAAAACGAAAAAAAAGCGAAAAGGTCATCAGTGAAGTCATAGAGAATTTGCAAAAAGGGGAAAATTTCCTTGTCTATCCGGCCGGAAAAGTAAAACTCTCAGGCTATGAATCAATCGGCGGATCATCCGCAGCCCATCAGATCATCGGCGCTGCGCCAAATGCAAATATCGTGCTGGTGCGCATTGCAGGACTTTGGGGCAGCAGCTTTTCCTCCTATTATTTGGGAAAAACTCCGCCGATGTTACCTATAATCCTACAAGGAATAAAATTTTGCTTAAAAAACTTGCTGTTTTTTACACCCCGGCGTGAGATCGTTATAGAGTTTGAACCCGCCGGTCCCGATTTCCCTTACGGAGCTTCGCGCGTAGAGCTCAATCGCTATCTGGAAGGCTGGTACAACAAGCCTGATGGACTGTCGCCGCAAAAAGGGGATTTTCCTGGAGATTCCTTGCAATTGATCTCATATAGCATGTGGGGGGAAAAGCACTTGCCGGTGCATCGTGCCAAATCGACTGATGATAGCAGCATCAATTTGGCCGCTGTTCCTGAAGATGTTAAAACAAAAGTCATTCAGCAGTTGGCGGAAATGACTCAAAAGTCGCCGTTAATGATCACCCCTGAGCTCAACCTGTCTACCGACCTCGGACTAGATTCTTTGGATGCCTCGGAGCTTTCGGTATTTTTGCTTGAATCGTTTGATATCAAAGGTGTACCTGTAGACCAATTGACGACAGTTGGCAGAGTCCTGGGAATCGCCTCCCATCAGATCACATTCAAAGAAGAGGTGGAACAAGAAGCTGATATATCACGCTGGAAGCAGAATATCAAAAAAGAACGGGTCCAGCCTGCTGAAGGAAAAACAATCCCCGAAATTTTTCTAAATAACTGCGCACGTAAGGGCAAGGTTGTGGCTTGCGGTGATATGCGTGCGGGCGTGATGACATATGCCGATCTCAAGCTTCGCGTCATTATGCTGGCGGAGTACATTCGAAACCTTCCCGGTGAGTATATCGGAATTTTATTGCCTGCAAGCGTTGTGGCAAACGTCCTTATTCTTGCCACGCAGCTTGCCTGCAAAACACCCCTCATGATCAACTGGACTGTCGGCTCGCGGCATTTGGAATGGGTCACAAAAGTTTCAAATGTCCAGGTGGTCCTGTCTTCGTGGACATTTTTAGATAAGCTTGAAAATGTCGAACTCGATGGGATTGAAGACAAGCTTGTCATGCTTGAAGATGTGCGCCGGAATTTTACATTGTCAGATAAGATCAAGGCATATGTGCGATCGAAAATGTCCACAAAAAGTATTTTGAAAGCGTTTAATGCAGACAAGTTGACCGAAGATAGCAATGCGGTGCTGCTTTTCACTAGCGGCACTGAAAACATGCCTAAGGGCGTGCCTTTATCCCATAAGAATGTGGCCAGCAATTTACGTGCTGTATTTGAAGCCATCGATTTATATTCCGATGATGTTCTATTTGGCATTCTGCCGCCTTTCCACGTCTTTGGCTTTTCCATCAGCGCGCTTGCCGGATTGCTTGTCGGAATGAGGCTCGCCAGTTCTCCAGACCCTACGGACAGCGCCAAATTGGCAAAAGAAGTGGAAAAATGGGGCGTCACAGTTGTCTGCGGGGCGCCTACATTCCTTAAAGGGATGTTAAAATCTGCTTCCCCAGAGCAAATGAAAACATTGCGCCTTTTTGTGACAGGAGCGGAGAAAGCTCCTGATGAGCTCTTCCGCATGATGGAAGAATTAGGCAAGGGCGATGCGATTATAGAAGGTTATGGCATCACTGAATGTTCTCCTGTGCTGACAGCGAATAGAGTGAATACCCCTCATAAAGGCGTGGGAGAGCCTCTACCAGGTGTGGAGATCTGCATTGTACATCCTGAGACTCATGAGAGTGTGCCTATCGGGGGCCAGGGGTTGATCCTTGCCCGGGGGCCGAACGTTTTCTCAGGATACATCAATCCGACCGCCAATTCGCCATTCCTGGAACATGAAGGAAAACAGTGGTATATCACCGGAGACTTAGGTTTTTTGGATGAGGCGAATTATCTTACGATATCAGGACGGCTGAAACGCTTCATCAAGATCGGCGGGGAAATGGTGAGCCTGTCTTCTATCGAAGATGCATTATTGAGCTCGCCTCAGCTTAAAGAATGGCCTACGGTGGAAGAAGGGCCGATGTTAGCCATCTGTGCAAAAGAAATACCGGGCGATAAGACCAAAATTTTTCTATTTACCAGCTTTAATATGGATGTCGACCAGGCCAATACCTGCTTGAGAAAGGCAGGGTTCAGCAATCTTACCCGAATTTCAAACGCTTTACAATTAAAAGAAATCCCTATTATGGGCAGCGGTAAAGTCAATTACCGGGCTCTTGACGAACAAACGGCAAACTTATGACAACGCCCCACAGGCTTAAATTATACAATACTGAAACACGACAAAAAGAAGAATTAAAGCCATCGCATGGGAATCAGGTTCTCATGTATACCTGCGGCCCTACAGTATATAACTATGCGCATATCGGGAACTTCAGGACATATGTTTTCGAAGACCTCCTCCGCCGCACAATCAAATTCTTTGGATTTAAGGTCGATCAGGCCATGAATCTCACAGATATTGATGATAAGACCATCGCAGGTGCTATCAGAGAGAAAGTCTCCTTATCCGAGTATACCCGGCCATATATTGATGCTTTTTTTGCCGACCTTAAGACTTTACAGATTGAACCTGTCGAGCATTATCCGGCGGCTACGGAATTCATTCCCGATATGATTGTAGTGATCCAAAAACTGATGGCAAAGGGTGTTGCCTATGAAGGCGGGGATGGATCGATCTATTTTGCCATCCGTAAATTTCCCCGTTATGGCTGCCTTTCTCATTTTAACATCGATGAGCTCAAAGTCGGCGCTTCTACGCGAGTGACGGCAGATGAATATGACAAAGATCATCTGGCAGACTTTGTGCTCTGGAAAAAATATGATCCTGAAAGGGACGGTCAGATTTATTGGGAAAGCCCTTTTGGCAAGGGCCGTCCGGGATGGCACTTGGAATGCTCAACGATGGCGATGAAAATTTTGAGCGAGACTATCGACATCCATGTTGGGGGTGTCGACAATATGTTTCCTCATCATGAAAATGAGATCGCCCAATCTGAGGCATGCTCAGGAAAGATTTTCAGTAAATTATGGATGCATTCGGAACATCTGGTCGTCGACAACAAAAAAATGTCTAAAAGCTTAGGGAATTTTTTCACTTTGCGCGACTTGTTGTCTAAAGGGTTCACGGGCATTCAAGTGCGCTACATGCTTTTGCATACTCACTATAAGACCCAGCTGAATTTTACATTTGAAGGGATGGAAGGGATTAAAATGTCCCTGCAAAGGCTGCAAGACTTCATCACTCGCATGCAAGAAATTGCTGCCAGCGGGTCTCAGGCAGGCTCATCAGGTAAGATAACAAATGTCCTTGAAGAAAAGCATTCCGAGTTCGCTTCAGCGCTTGCCGACGATCTGAACATTTCCATAGCTCTGGCAGTGCTATTTGATCTGGTCAGGCAGATAAACGTTTTGGCAGATGCGCAAGAGATTTCCTCTGTTGAAGCCATCAAGGTGCTGGACCTTCTCCGACGCTTTAATGACGTGCTGGGCATCTTAAACTTTGAAGGGCAAGTGGCAGAGATACCGCAAGAGCTGCAAGAAGCCCTTGATAAAAGGCTGCAAGCACGCAAGGATAAAGATTGGGCCTTGGCCGACCGTTTGCGCGATTTTATTGTCGATAGAGGGTATGTCATTGAAGATACAGCTACAGGGGCAAGGTTGAAGAAAGGGGCCGATGGGATATAAAGCACATACTAAAGATGAAAAGTTGATGATCTGCCTCTATGAGACAGCTTTAGACGCACAGGACATACATGCACAGTTTAGCCGTTACGACATCGGAACGAAAATTGGTCTGCATCCGAAAGGCATAGATACCATTTGTGTATTGCTGCTGCAGGCCAATTTCATTAAAAAGGGCGACGGCGATAAAATATTCCTGACAAAAAATGGCGAGGAGCTTGTTCTGCGGCTGCTCCGTGAGTAACCAGGCCGTCCCGGCCTGAAGGTAACCAGGCCGTCCCGGCCTGGGTACCATTAAAGACAATGCTTTGCAATAACTTCGATGGTGTGGAAGATTTGCATTCCATTTAACTGGGTTTGCTTCAGTTCAATTTTGTCTTCTATTGCACAAATTTCAAAATTCAGGGAATGGAAAAGATCGCGAATTTTTTCAGGAGTTAAGAATGTATATTCGGGGGAATTAGCCGCCCATGAGTGTTTTTCACCAAAAAATCCACCGGCAAAGTACCCGTCAACTTTAACTCTTCCGAGGACATTTTCTTTCATCACCTGATCAAATAAGTAGGGAGGAATAAAGGAAAAAGTATATGTGCCAATGACAGCATCGTAAGGGCCATAAAGCGGGTCTAAAGATTCGATTGTTCCGGTAATTGTCTCGGCTACACCCTTATCCAATCCTCTTTCTTGAAGATTTAACAGTGTGTACTGAATAGCATTTGGCGCAACGTCAAGCAGTGTCACTTTGTGCCCTGCTTGCAAAAGAGGGATCGCATTTTTTCCGGTTTCACACCCAATATCTAAGACAGTCGATTCCGCAGAAAGATAATTGTTCACTAAAGTCTCTACAGGCTTAAAAGGCTCAGGAAGAGCCTTTTTATTCGTTGCTTCGATAAACTCACACCAACCATCAACATCAGGTTCAGGAAGTTTTGGTAATGCGGTGACGCTTAGTTGCATTTCTTATACCTCTATTTAATAGGGATTAAAACTTATCTTCTATCGGCAAGATATAACTTAAAGCCAGGGCTGTTCTTTCACTCATTGCTTTGTGCTCTGCGAGTATGTTATTAGGAAGAGGTTTAGGAGGAGCTAATTTCAAATGCCGGGCAAATTCTCCATATTCTTTATTAAATTTTTCCCGATCTGATAAGTATGGTGTAAGTTTGAATGCCATTCCGAGCATAAGGGACTTCCATATCGATACTGTTTTCCCAAATAGGGTAATAGATGTTCTATTTTTTATCAGGCTCACTTTTTGTTTAAGGTCTTTATCATCATGGATATAGGTCAATACGCGGAGTGGATGAAGGTGTATTAATTTTTGATAGGCTTCCAGGAGTTTTGTTTTATTCCACAACAATGTCATAGTATAAGAGGTGGCGAGCATATTAACGATATAATTAATATTTTCTTTCTCTAATTTATTAAGAAGCCTGTCATAGGAAGACTTGGAAATATTGCGAATTTGAGGGGCGAAAGCCGAAATTTTTTTAGGTTCAGATTTCCTTTCTTCACAAAGAGAGTTAATTCCTTTAACGATGACCAATTCAAAAATTGCAGATAGAGGTACCAATTCCGCCACCACAATTAAAAAATGGACGCAGCGATCTCCTAAAGGCGCGTCTTTTTCATAAAAAGCTTTATCGAAATGTCCTTTGCATATGCCATAGGTCAGTGCATTTTTTAGAGAATATTCTTCCATATTTAATGCATAATTTAATGTTAAACAATCTCCCATTGTGAAAAAACTCCTAATTGCAAATTATAATTTTTTTATTTATCAATCTTATTGAGATAATTACATCAATAATATAGAAAAGCGTATTAAAATACAATAAAAAATGGGGGGGGCATTTAACGATGGTAAGGACGAACGACGATAAGAGACAATTGCATAAGTATGATCGGATGCTTCACGTTAGGGCCAAAAGCGAAAGAGGCCTTTCGCACTCCAAACGCTTCGCGAAATATATCTTTAGCATCGCGAAGCGTTTGGAGTGCGAAAGGCCTCTTTCGCTTTTGGCCCTAACATTTGTCTCATAAGGACATTGAGGACGAAATGCTCTTTGCATAAAAAAATGGAAGAGGTAGGATTCGAACCCACGGACCCCGCGAAGGGCCTTCTGTTTTCAAGACAGACGCATTCGGCCACTCTGCCACTCTTCCATGTATGATTGGTGAGAAGACCTAAGCACCATTTATGCCCATCCGGCGGAATAAATTCAAGAGAATTCTAACTCGCGCTTTGGAGGTATTCCCAGCGTTCAAACAACGCTTCAAGATTATGTTCGCTTTCGGCAAGTTTCTTGTATAGCTCTAAGGATTTTGCAGCGTCGGCATGAATCTTGGGATCTGCCAGTTGTTGCTGAAGGGCCGCGATATCTTCTTCGGCTTTGAGGATGGTCGCTTCCATGTTTTCAAGCTCTTTCTGCTCTTTGTAGGTGAGCTTTTTTGGCTTTGAGGCCGGGGTTAAGGTTTGCGGTTTGGAAGGTAAAACCGTCTCCTTTTTCCCTGCGGCTTGCTTTTCAGCATCTTCCCATTGGTTGAAATCCGCGAAAAATTGATGCTCCTGCACACCTCCCAGGCCTAAGATACTTGTGCAAACCCTATCCATAAGGCAGCGATCATGGGAGATAAGCACTACCGCGCCGGGAAAATCCTGCAGGCTTTCTTCAATGACCTCAAGGGTCTCAATATCCAGATCATTGGTCGGTTCATCTAAGAACAATAGATCGGCAGGTTCAAGCATCAATTTTGCGATCAATATGCGCGCGCGCTCACCACCGGATAAGCAGCTTACAGGCAAGCTAAGGCGATCAGGAGTAAAGAGGAATTTCTTTGCCCATCCATTGACATGGATCTGCTGTCCGCGGTAATTGACAAATTCGCCATTAGGCGATAAAGCTTCACGGATAGAAACATGCGGAGGAATGCGCTCGCGATGCTGATCAAAATAGACCAGCTTCAGCTCGTCGGCATATTTGATTGTCCCCATATCTGCGGGCAGCATCCCCGCAAGCAGCTTAAGAAAGGTTGTTTTTCCCGTCCCGTTTTTCCCGACAATGCCTAAACGCGTGCCCGGAGACAGTGTCACATCGATGCCTTTAAATAAAAGCTTGCCGCCAAATCCCTTTGTCAAATTTTTGCCGGTCAGCAATTTGCGGGTTTCACGCTCTGAAGCTGAAAAATCGATGCCTACTTTGTTTGTCTGGTTGCGGCTCTTGACCTCGGAAAGCTCCGAAATAAGCTCATAGGCGCGCTGGATGCGGGAACGCGATTTTGTCGTGCGTGCCTTAGGGGAGGTCCTTAGCCATTCAACTTCATTGCGGACGATGTTGGCCAAGCCTCTTTGCTGCTGTGCTTGCGCCTCTAGAAAGGCTTCTTTACGTTCCATATAGACGCTCATGTTGCCATCGCTGATAAACAAGCCTTGAGGATAGCATCTGTTGAGTTCGATGATCTTTGTGGCCACATTCTCAAGGAAATAGCGGTCGTGGCTGACAATCAGGTACGCGGTCTTTTCGCGGAGAAGAAATTTCTCCAGCCATAAGATGCCTTCAAGGTCCAGGTGGTTTGTCGGCTCATCCAAAAGCAGAAGATCAGGCTCTTGCATTAAGGCCCGAACAATATCGAGGCGTTTTTTCCATCCGCCGGAAAGCAATGAGGCATCCTGCTCAAGGTCGGTAAATTGTGCTTTGCCGAGCAGGATTTGCGCCCTGGTGCGCAGCTCTATTTCATCACCATCGAGGGGTTGGTCCAGCAGCACCTGTTCTAAAGGCATAGAGGGGAAATCGGGATCCTGGCTGGCATAGGCTATGCGCGCGCCCTGGCGTTTGGAAATAAAGCCATCATTGGCCGGTTCGAGGTCCATAATGATTTTTAGGAGCGACGACTTGCCGGCGCCGTTTGGCCCGAGAAGCCCGATACGGTTCCCTTCGTTAATAGTAAAGGTAATATCTTTAAAAAGCGGCTGGGTGCCAAATGATTTTGTTAATGAGTGTAATCCGATGATCGCTGTCATGCAATGAGTCTAGCATAAATATCGCTTTTATTGACATGGACGAATATGAAAGTAGTTAGTTTCGGGCGCGGGCACGGGCACGGGCACGTTCACGAAATTAGTTATATCAGCTCAAAAAAATATTATAAGTCATTAAGCAAATTCGTGAACGTGCCCGTGCCGGTGCCCGTGCCCGAAACTAACTACTTAGTCCATATTCGTCCATGTCCATAAAGTCCATAAAGGTTTTTAAAATTTACGGTGAACGTAATCACTGATTTTTAGGTAAACTTTTCTCAAACGTGAAGGTCTTGACGCTGTTTGCCGGGAGGTTATTTTCAGATCGGTATTCTCATCATTTTTGTAATCGTAGGAAGAGATTTCTTTTATTCGATCATCTAAAAATTGCTTAATTTCGATATATTGAGGAGACTGTTCTATATCTTTTAGAGATTCACGTTGATCCTCGAATGAGATTAACATTTCGATCTCAGATTTTTTATCTAACTCAATTTTGTATTTGCTGGCTAGTTTTGGGGTGTTGCAAATATTGAAGTAAACAAAATTGCTAGGAATTAAAATTTTACCATGGGTATTAAAATTAAAACTAAATAATTCAATAAAGTCTAAAGATTTAAATTTTCTAATGAATAACTCGCAAAAACTTGGATCGAATTCTTTTCGGAAAATGAATTTTTTTGAAGTGAATTTCTCGTGATAAGAATCGCCAACTTCAAGTTCTATTGAGGGTTCCAAAATAGTCTTTTTTTCATTTGAGTGGTAGGAAGAAAGGAATGACCCCTCAAGAAGATAGTGTTGAAAAGGCTCTATTTTAGAAATGAATTTTTTAAGTAAATGACATGTCTCTTCTTCACCGGAATTGATCATGCAAGTAAATATTGATTTGCCTGGATTTAAATTCAAATGAACGATCCCTGGCGCATAGGCATCCCAAAAGTTTTTATTGGCATTATTCGTTAATAAAAACAAGGATCGATTGGCTTGAGAAAGAGCTAAAATATCTTGACTAAACAACTTCTCGAAAATCTGAATGAGGATCTCTTGAGGGATTGCTGTTGCACATGTGCCGATAGTTATTGATGAAGCATGTTTGTTAGTTCCGTATTCTTTTGCATATAAATTTGAATATAGTAGTGATGAGTCTTGTGGCTGTTTAATGGTTATGACAATAAAGGGGAGGTTAGTTTGCATTTTTTAGCCAAATTCTTTAAAGATTTGATGAGGACAGTCGATATTTAATATTACAAAAGCAAGATATTATCAATAATGAATAAGTTTGTCAATAGATTTAATGGATTAGATTTTGTGATTTGATAGACTTTATTCAACACAAAGACACAAAAAAGCAATGCTGAATGGTGAATGCTGAGTGCTGAACTGAAGGCAATCTATTCACCATTCAGCATTGGAAGCTCAGCACTCAGCATTCACCATTCAGCATTGCTTTTTTGTGTCTTTGTGTTAAAAAAACTAGTCCTTTTAATGGATTAGAATTTAAAATAGGCAATAGCGACTAATAAAACCGTGAGGGCTGCGATGGTCGTCTTTAGACAAGCGTTACTCGGTACAGGCTCAACTTTTTTTACTACAGGTTTTGGCTGGACCGGTGGTTTGCCGTAATTTGGGTGAGAGATTATCGTTATACGTTCTTGCACAGATGTTTCAAGTTTAACGGGGTTAGCACGACCCAGAATGGCACTTTCACCTGCAATCGCTAATCTTATGTTATGGCGTTCCCGTGCATTCATGTAATCAACAAAAGCTTTCTTTTCTTCATCAAGCAATGTTTCCGCATACGCTTTAGCTGTGTCCTTGACAACGGATTCAAATATCATTTGATCTGTGACACAATCCTGTGATTTAAAGTTGTTTTTAAGATCCTGGACATAATTGTGGAACTCTTCGTCTGTGGTAAAATCATTTCTATTTTTAAATTTGAATTTGGCTTGATCACTCAAAACGATAACAAAAAGTTGATCTTCAAGGACCTCATCTTTTACAAATTTATCAGCTGCCGCAAAACTTGGCATATTGTGCATGTTGAAATAGGTAATTTTAAATGGGATTCCGGTCGGTCCGAAATTATTTCGATTGCTATCTCCCAATTGGCAAAAACTTGGTAAAAATTCTTTTCTGAATATCCAATTTGAAATAAATTGTTTTCGGTTATTGTTTCCAATGCGAATCTCAAAAGCAGGGAGCATCCCTGTCACTATCTTTTCACCATTAATATAGAATTGTCCTTGAAAGCATGAGATTTGATTTGGCTCTACTTTTTTTAAGAATTGATTGTTAACCAATTCACACATTTCCCGCTCCCCAGAGTTGATCATACAGGTAAGAACAGATTTTCCGGGATTCAAATTTAATTGAACGACTCCCTTTGCATATTGGTCCCAAAATTTTGTGTTAGCATTGTTAATTAACAAAAATCCTGCTCTATTGCATAAAGAAACATTTAAAATATCTTTGCTGCTCAGAAATTTGAAAATTTGCATTATAATATCTTGACTCAATTTGACAGGATATTCCCATCCCTCTTTGTCGGAGACTATTGTAATTGGCATTCTTTCTTCTTCATATTCAACCAATTCTTTCTGCTGCAATCCAGTATAAAACATAATTGACTCAGTAGGATCATAAGCGGTCATAGCTTTGTTTGGTTCCATTTTATTTATATCTCCATTTTATTTCTAAAAAATTTAAGGCCTTTTTATAAGATACTAATCATCCATAAAATGTTCTTTTAGGTCAATAATAAAAAAGGTAACCAGGCCGTCCCGGCCTGATGCTAGAAAACGCTAAAATAATTAGGTGTTTATTAATATCAGGCCGGGACGGCCTGTTTACATCTAATTCAAGCTTAGGTCTTCAGGGATCATCGACAGCGTCGCGTATCTGCCGCCCATTTCGCGGAGCAGATGGCCCCATAGCTTATCAGCCGGGGTTTTGAAGATATGATGTTGATTGGCAGGCCAGATGAACCAACTGCCGTCCAGAAATTCCCTTTCAAGCTGGCCGGCGCCCCAGCCGGTGTAACCAAAGCAAAGATATAAGTTTGCGCCTTGAGGATCAGCGAGGGCTTCCTGCAAAAATTGCAGGTCGCCGCCAAGGTAAACGCCATCGCAAATTTTTAGCGTCTGCTGAGGGACGGTGCTGCTGTTATGCAAGAGCATCATCTGATTTGTTTGCATCGGACCGCCGGCTCTGATGCTGACATTGGGATTGGCAAGCTGTTCGCTATTGATAATTTCGGGAGGCAATTCCAGGTCCAGAGGTTTATTGATCACCAAGCCAAAAGAACCGTTGGGATTATGTTCGCAGATGAGCAGAACTCCGCGAAAGAAAAGCCCGCCCATGTCCACATCGGGATTTGCGATGAGAAAAGTCCCTTTTTCAATTTGCGAGTAGGGGATTTGTTCCATAGTATTCCCTTTTTTTAGTTACATTCCAAAAACTCAACAGTGCGGACATCTTCGTCCACAACTTGTTGATTGTACATTTCGAGAGCCTCTTCAAGGGTCCCTACGCGTCTAAGCAGTTCAGAGTATACTTTAAGGTATTCCGGATTCTGAAACAGCAAGCCGCCGTAAGGGCAGATCTCATCGCTTCTTTGCAGAACAATAGAGACTCGTTCGATAGAGGTTGTGATGGAGTCGAGTTCATCATTGAAATAGTTACGGAATTCCTGCGGGGTGCAGAGCTTTTGCATCATATTCATGCGGCGGGCCCTCAGCCTTTTCCAGCCCTTATCCAAGTGGAAAAGAATACCGTATTGGTTGACATCGTTTAAGATGACTTCTGCTTTGCTCATGAGGGAGGCCAGACGCAAATAGAATTCATCTTTAACTAAAAGCCTTCCAATAGAGCCTTCGCCATTTTTTATGTGATTAGTCACAAAGGCGATATCATTGTAGATGTCATCCTTATATAGCAATCTGCCAATCGTGCCTTGCCCATTTTGTATGTTTGTCAGAATATTTTTTGCGGAGCTCATCGTGGCCTCAAGATCGTCAACGATTGAGTTGATAGATGTTGGCTTGTTGAGGGCGCCAGTAATGTCAGACACATTTTGAGCGATGGAACCGATATTTTCCCAAACTTTTTCCTCTTGGAGTTTGTCGATGGCAACGATGAAACCATCCAAAGTGCGTTCAATTTTTTCTGCGAGAACTTTAAAATCCTTTAAGGTGGATTCTACAGATCCCGTTTCCTGAGCGTAGAGGACTTGATTAGTGACTATAATGAGCTCTTGGCCCGGAAGGGGCGCTACAGGCATAATGGATACAGATTTTTCTCCTAGCAGGCCGGAAGTTCTGGAAGTAATATCATCAGTGGTAAAAACCTCTACCTCTGAGTCAACAGCCAAAGTGAGTTCGTAGACATACATAATGCCGTTAAACTCTAAGAATTCCTCTTCTCCGGGTTTCCCACGATGACCTGTAATTTCCTTAATTTCTGTTACTTCTCCGACAGGCTTACCTCCGTAGGTGACTCTTGTGCCGATATTGATTTTATCGATATCCGCAAAGCGCACGTGTATGTTTTTTCCCTCATTTCCGACATTGGGATGAAGGAATAACATCATAAAGATGACGATTGAAAATGCCGCCAGGACAAATAAGCCGATGATAACACTTTTAGTTTGGTCTGCCATAGTTACTTTCTCAATTAATGTGGAGAGGAATTTGCATCGCTGCCATGATTTTTGGGCTTATTATTTTCATGCATGTAATCGCTTGTCAGCACGGCATCTAGTAAAAAGTCCTTTATAATGGGATCGTCGATTTTCAAGAAATCCTCTTTAGAGGCGGACTTGTAAATTTGTCCATCATAGTGGAAGGCAATCCGGTCGCCAACTTCAAAAGCCGATTTAATATCATGGGTGACAACAATGCTGGTGGCTTTTAGGGTTTCTTGCGTGCTGTTGATCAGTTCGTTGATATGGTGAGCGGTGATCGGATCAAGGCCGGTTGTCGGTTCGTCATAAAGGACGATTTTAGGCCTATAAACTATCAGGCGTGCGAGGGCGGCCCGCTTGCGCATACCGCCGGAAAGATCGGAAGGCATTTTTGACTGCATTCCCTGTAAATTGACCATATTTAATGCTTCGGCAACACGGTCCTGAAGCTCTTCTTCAGACATCTGTCTTTCATGCTGCCGCAGGTAGAAGGCCACATTTTCGCCGACATTCATCGAGTCAAAGAGGGCAGAGCCTTGGAAGAGCATGCCCATGCTTTTGACCGCCTCATAACGTTTAGACTGGCTGAGCGATGAGATGCGGATGCCGTTGACATCGACATAGCCTTTATCGGGAAGCTCAATGCCTAAAATTTGGCGCAGCAGCACGCTTTTGCCAACTCCGGAGCGGCCTAAGATGACGAGGGTTTCGCCCTCATCTACGGTGAGATTGAGGCCTTTAAGCACTTGTGTGGAACCGTAACTTTTCCACAAGTCTTTGACGACAATACCTTTTTCAGCCATCAGTACAACCACCGGTTAAGGAAATCTTCGATATAGGTATAGGAATTATTCATCACGACAGTGAGGAAAAAGTTACCAATAAGAATCACTGTGTAGCATATCACGACGCTATTCGTTGTTGCGCGGCCGACACCCGCAGCTCCTCCGGATGTGGCAAGCCCTCTGTAGCAGGAGATTGTAATAATGATAAAACCAAAGACAAACGCTTTCATCAGACCGCTGAAAAAGTCGTAGTTGGTGATATGAACGGGCAGAGGGTCCAAAAAACTTGAAGGGGGCATTTTATAGTAATAGACAGACACGATGTAGCCCCCGATAATTCCCATTAAACAACTAAAAACTGTCAGCAGGGGAAGCATGGCAATGCCTGCAATAAACCGTGGAGCGATCAAGTGCCGCAAAGGATTTACAGCCATCGAACGGATCGCATCGATCTGTTCAGTCACCCGCATTGTCCCCAGCTCCGCGCACATGGCAGCTCCAACACGGCCTGTGACCATAAAGGCTGTTAAGACAGGTCCGAGCTCAACCATCATCGCTTTTGTCACCATCAGGCCTGTAGCGCTGGCAAGTCCTTTATCCGAAAGCTGAAAAAATGCCTGTGCCGCCAGCACCATGCCTGTAGAGAATCCGGTTATTGCTACCACAGGCAGCGATCGCACACCGATCTCATACATCTGGTCCCTGATAAGAGACGTATTTGGGAAGCCGGTAATGATGGCGACCAAAACATTAAAAATTAGGAGCACATAGTTTCCAACGTCGGCAAGAAACTGAGCGATGCTTTTATTCATGATATGACTTACTCTATTATGTCTCCTAACAATGTTGTTTTTAATAAATATTTGCAACTAGTATACAAGGAAAGGCTCGAGAGTTTGTAAAACTTCATGAGTATGTTCGGGTGAATGACGTTTAAACCATTTGGCAATGCGTTGATGGATGATTTTATCTAAATCTGCAAGATAAACGTCTTTAGAAGTGGTTGAAGGATCAAGAACTAATTTGCCGACATCAATGCGCATCGGACAATCATCAACAAAACCGACATTGACCATCAAATTGTGATCATGGTCAAAAATTCCCTTTTGATAGCCGTCAAGGTACATTTCGATGACTTGCTGCAGGCGAAGTTTTACCAGGCCGATTTTGCCTTCCTTAAGTTCCCGTGTTAATAAGCTTTTCAATGGCTCGCCTTTTTTTTGGATGATGAAGGCATGTTTATCGAGATCGATGGAATGCTGAATGCCAAAGGTATCGGTCGCCTGGGCAACAATCTTTAAATTGCCGCTTTGATACAAGTGGATGTATTTAAGTCCGCAATGTTGTCGATCGTGTGCATAGGCGATTTCATAGGCATTAAAGACCCTCTCAAATTTGCGATTTGCACGCTGTTGATGTTTTTTGAGGTAGGTTTCAATAAAGGGAACCGAAGAAAATATTTCCAGCCAGCTGTTTGACTTTAAAGGCGTATTTTTGAAAAATTTTACGACAAATTTTTCATCGCTGCTCACAAAGGCAAAAGCTTGGTTGCCTTCTCCCAAATATGAAAGCGGCCTGTCAAAAATCGATTTGACCTCTGAAGGCATTAAGAGTGGTGTTTGAGCTTGATTTGGAGGAAGGGCCTGGGAGATATTCGAAAGTTTAAATTGACTTGAATAATATTGGAGCCCCACCCCTAGACAGATCAATATGAAGATCGCAAGGAGGATAAATCTTTTCATTTCGGCTTCGTTTTGAAAGGTTGCGGCAAGTTA
>Ga0207062_1063_pt1 | contig 29746 bp, 4 predicted proteins | sample Alteio_BWMinCont_28_FD_153266 | JGI IMG/M metagenome (GOLD analysis project Ga0207062, IMG submission 153266) | Enriched cells from forest soil in Barre Woods Harvard Forest LTER site, Petersham, Massachusetts, United States -... | ecosystem: Environmental > Terrestrial > Soil > Temperate forest >... | reverse complement strand
TTTTACAATCTCAGCTTGATGCATGTTGTTCATCATTAAAAACATCAACTGGTTTCTTGCAATCTGAAATAGATGCATGCTGCACAAATGCAAATAGCATGGTTGTAATGCTTAAGACATCAACAGGCTTCTTGCAGTCACAGCTTGATGCATGTTGTTCATCATTAAAGACAAGTACTGGCTTCTTGCAATCAGAAATTGATTTTTTGATTCGTGTAGATAATACGCTCAAAACAAGTACAGGCTTTTTACAATCACAGCTTGATGCATGTTGCTCATCATTAAAGACAAGCACTGGTTTCTTGCAATCAGAAATTGATTTTCTCTTCAATGTAGATAATACTCTCAAAACAAGTACGGGATTCTTGCAATCTCAGCTTGACGCATGTTGCACCGCATTGAAGACGAGCACTGGATTCTTGCAATCAGAAATAGATGCGTGTTGCACAAATGCAAATAGTATGGTTGTAATGCTAAAAACAAGCACAGGATTTTTACAATCGCAAATTGATGCTTGCTGTTCATCATTAAAGACAAGCACTGGTTTCCTACAGTCGCAGCTTGATACGTGTTGTTCATCATTAAAAACTTCTACGGGATTTTTACAATCGCAGCTTGATGCATGCTGCACCAATGCAAATAGTATGATTGCAATGCTTAAGACAAGCACGGGCTTTTTACAATCCGAAATTGATGCGTGCTGTTCATCATTAAAAACAAGTACAGGCTTCTTGCAATCACAAGTTGATGTCAATACGAGTATGATAGGTATGCTCAAAACGAGTACCGGATTCCTGCAGTCGGAAATAGATGCATGTTGTAATAATGCCAACAGCATGATTGCAATGCTTAAGACAAGCACAGGATTCTTGCAATCGCAAATTGATACCTGTTGCTCATCATTAAAGACATCAACAGGTTTCCTGCAATCACAAATTGATGTATTAACAGGAATAGATAATAACTTAAAAACAAGTACAGGCTTCTTGCAATCGCAGCTTGATGCATGTTGTTCAGCATTGAAGACGAGTACAGGCTTCTTGCAGTCGGAAATAGATGCATGCTGCACAAATAACACCACTATGATCAATATGCTCAAAACAAGCACAGGATTCTTGCAGTCCGAGATTGATGCATGTTGCACCAATGCAAATAGTATGATTGCAATGCTTAAGACAAGCACAGGATTTTTGCAATCACAGCTTGATACATGTTGCTCATCATTAAAAACATCAACAGGATTCTTACAATCGCAAATTGATGTATTAACAGGAATAGATAATAACTTAAAAACAAGTACAGGCTTTTTACAATCGCAGCTTGATGCATGTTGTTCATCATTGAAGACAAGTACAGGCTTCTTGCAGTCAGAAATAGATGCATGCTGCACCAATGCAAATAGTATGATTGCAATGCTTAAGACAAGCACAGGATTTTTGCAATCACAGCTTGATATATGTTGCTCATCATTAAAAACATCAACAGGCTTCTTGCAATCGCAAATAGATGTATTAACAGGAGTAGATAATAACTTAAAAACAAGTACAGGTTTCCTCCAATCGCAGCTTGATGCATGTTGTTCATCATTGAAGACAAGTACGGGCTTCTTGCAGTCAGAAATAGATGCATGCTGCACAAATAACACCACTATGATCAATATGCTCAAAACAAGCACAGGATTCCTGCAATCAGAAATCGATGCATGTTGCAATAATGCCAACAATATGATTGCAATGCTTAAGACAAGTACTGGCGAATTACAATCGCAAATTGATACGTGTTGTTCATCATTAAAAACATCAACAGGCTTCTTACAATCGCAAATAGATGTATTAACAGGAATAGATAATAACTTAAAAACAAGCACCGGTTTCCTACAATCCCAACTTGATGCATGTTGTTCATCATTAAAGACATCAACTGGTTTCTTGCAATCTGAAATAGATGCATGCTGCACAAATAACACCACTATGATCAATATGCTTAAGACAAGCACAGGTTTCTTGCAATCACAGCTTGACACTTGTTGTTCATCATTAAAGACCAGTACAGGATTCTTACAATCGGAGATAGACTTCATAGTAAAAGTACTAGATCAAGTATTAACAATTTCTGTTGGCGATTTTCTTTCACAAATAACAGAGTTAACGTCAATCCTCGAAGGTTTAATTACTGGAACAGTACCTGCTTTGATTTCTGAAATTGATGTTCTTCAATCACAACTAGATATAATTATTACAGGTTCTGGTGCTCTATTTATTTCTCGATTGGATGTATTGCAATCATGTTGTGATCATTTACGCACGAGTACTGGCTTCTTGCAATCTGAAATAGATACATGTTGTTCATCATTGAAGACAAGCACTGGATTCTTACAATCACAATTAGATACTTGTTGCTCAACATTAAAAACGAGCACTGGATTCCTGCAATCAGAAATAGATGCATGTTGTAATAATGCAAATAATATGATTGTTATGCTGAAGACAAGCACCGGATTCTTGCAATCTGAAATAGATGCGTGTTGCACTAATGCCAATAGTATGATTGCAATGCTCAAGACAAGTACTGGTGAATTACAATCACAACTGGATGCATGTTGTTCATCATTAAAGACCAGTACTGGATTCTTACAATCACAGCTTGACCAGTGTTGTTCATCATTGAAGACGAGCACAGGTTTCTTGCAGTCACAAATTGACTCAACAAACTCAATGGTAACGATGCTCAAGACGAGCACCGGATTCTTGCAATCTGAAATAGATGCGTGTTGCATTAATGCCAATAGTATGATTGCAATGCTCAAGACAAGTACTGGTGAATTGCAATCACAACTGGATGCATGTTGTTCATCATTAAAGACCAGCACTGGATTCTTACAATCTGAGATTGATGCATGTTGTAATAATGCAAATAATATGATTGCTATGCTAAAGACAAGCACAGGTTTCTTACAATCACAGCTTGATCAGTGTTGTTCATCATTGAAAACGAGCACAGGCTTCTTACAATCACAAATAGATTCAGCATTGACCTCATTGAGTACGAGTACAGGATTCCTGCAATCAGAAATAGATGCATGCTGTACTAATGCAAATAATATGATTGCTATGCTTAAGACAAGCACAGGCTTCTTACAATCTCAGATAGATACGGTATTTAGCTCATTGAGTACGAGCACAGGATTCTTACAATCGGAGATTGATGCATGTTGTACGTCATTGAAAACAAGTACAGGATTCTTGCAGTCTCAAATAGATTCAGCATTGACCTCATTGAGTACGAGTACTGGGTTCCTACAATCTGAGATTGATGCTTGCTGCACAGCATTAAAGACAAGTACAGGATTCCTGCAATCAGAAATAGATGCATGTTGTAATAATGCAAATAATATGATTGCTATGCTCAAGACAAGCACTGGCTTCTTGCAATCACAGCTTGACGAATGTTGTTCAACATTACAAACAAGCACTGGCTTCTTACAATCCCAAATAGATACGGTATTTAGCTCATTGAGTACGAGCACTGGTTTCCTACAATCTGAGATTGATGCATGTTGTTCATCGTTAAAAACAAGTACAGGATTCTTACAATCACAAATAGATGCATGTTGCAATAATGCAAATAATATGATTGCTATGCTCAAGACAAGCACAGGTTTCTTACAATCTGAGATTGATGCAGTATTTAGTTCATTGAGTACGAGTACTGGGTTCCTACAATCTGAGATTGATGCTTGTTGCACAGCATTAAAGACAAGTACAGGATTCCTGCAATCAGAAATAGATGCATGCTGTAATAATGCAAATAGTATGATTGCAATGCTCAAGACAAGCACAGGTTTCTTACAATCTGAGATTGATGCATGCTGTACCGCATTGAAGACGAGTACTGGATTCTTGCAATCCCAAATTGATGTCATAAATAATGTAGGACCAATATCAATAATTTCACGTCTGGATGTTCTTGAAACATGTTGTGCTCAATTGCGTACAAGCACAGGATTCCTGCAATCGGAAATAGATGCATGCTGCACTAATGCTAATAGTATGATTGCTATGCTTAAGACAAGCACTGGTTTCTTACAATCTGAGATCGATGCATGTTGTACCGCATTAAAAACAAGTACAGGGTTCCTCCAATCAGAAATTGACGCATGTTGTACAATGCTCAAGACCAGCACAGGATTCTTGCAGTCACAAATAGATTCAACAAACTCAATGGTGACGATGCTCAAGACAAGTACTGGCTTCTTGCAATCTGAGATTGATTCATGTTGTTCAACATTAAAAACAAGTACAGGATTCTTGCAATCTCAGTTGGATAGTATTTGCAGTTTAACATGCATAAGTTTAAATTTGACTCTTCTTTCTCGTATAGATGTGCTTCAGTCATGTTGTGATTCATTAAGGACAAGTACTGGGTTCCTACAATCTGAGATTGATGTTTGCTGCTCATCGTTAAAAACAAGTACAGGTTTCTTGCAATCACAAATTGATGCATGCTGTAATAATGCAAATAGTATGATTGCAATGCTCAAGACAAGCACAGGTTTCTTACAATCTGAGATTGATGCATGCTGTACCGCATTGAAGACGAGTACTGGATTCTTGCAATCCCAAATTGATGTCATAAATAATGTAGGACCAATATCAATAATTTCACGTCTGGATGTTCTTGAAACATGTTGTGCTCAATTGCGTACAAGCACAGGATTCCTGCAATCGGAAATAGATGCATGCTGCACTAATGCTAATAGTATGATTGCTATGCTTAAGACAAGCACTGGTTTCTTACAATCTGAGATCGATGCATGTTGTACCGCATTAAAAACAAGTACAGGGTTCCTCCAATCAGAAATTGACGCATGTTGTGCAATGCTCAAGACCAGCACAGGATTCTTGCAGTCACAAATAGATTCAACAAACTCAATGGTGACGATGCTCAAAACGAGTACCGGTTTCTTACAATCAGAGATTGATGCATGTTGCACAGCATTAAAGACAAGTACAGGGTTCTTGCAATCACAAATAGATGTAAATACGAGTATGATAGGTATGCTCAAAACGAGCACCGGCTTCTTGCAATCGGAAATAGATGCATGCTGCACTAATGCTAATAGTATGATTGCTATGCTTAAGACAAGCACTGGTTTCTTACAATCTGAGATCGATGCATGTTGTACCGCATTAAAAACAAGTACAGGGTTCCTCCAATCAGAAATTGACGCATGTTGTACAATGCTCAAGACCAGCACAGGATTCTTGCAGTCACAAATAGATTCAACAAACTCAATGGTGACGATGCTCAAGACAAGTACTGGCTTCTTGCAATCTGAGATTGATTCATGTTGTTCAACATTAAAAACAAGTACCGGATTCTTACAATCACAAATTGACCAAATACGAACAACAACAGCTATAGTTGATTTAACTACCATAATTTCTCGTCTCGATATATTAGATACATGCTGCGATCAATTGCGCACAAGTACAGGGTTTTTACAATCAGAAATAGATGTATGTTGTATAAATAATATTGGTATGGTCAATATGCTCAAAACGAGCACTGGCTTCTTGCAATCACAAATAGATCAAATACGAACAACAACAGCTATAGTTGATTTAACGACCATAATTTCTCGTCTCGATGTATTAGATACATGCTGCGATGAATTGCGTACAAGTACCGGATTCTTGCAATCTCAAATAGATTCAATATTGTGTCCGGTAGATTGTTGCGATGTAAAATTCGTGGTGCAAACAAGTGAACAGAATACTATTTTGACTGCTGATTGGTCATTTGATAGTCGATTTGTGGCAATCGGTGACTCCGATCAATCTGATATAAATGTGTTAAAAATATATGAACGTGTTGGATCATCGTTAATTTTAAGAGCGCAAACTTCAGTAGGTCAAACGGCGGGCGATGTATCAGTAGTACGATGGCATCCGACAAAATATCGATTAGCTGTTGGAAGAATTGTTAATAGTATTGAAACAAAATTACATATATATGATTTTGAACCGGCTGCTTTCTATGATTTATCATTGATTGATAGCAAAGAAACAAATGATGTTTATGCTGTGGCTTGGAATCCAAAACCATTATCAACGTGTACAGATATTTTGGCTGTGGGTAGAAATAATATGGTTGCCCAATTAGTTCTATATCGCATGACTCCTTTCAATATGCTTTCTGGTCCAATTTCCCCAATTAATACGGGAGGAACTGTTTCATTGAAAGCGCTTGATTGGGATGCGCAAGGTAATCGATTGGCAATTGGCGTTGATCAAAATAGTACTATAAATGCATTGCAAATATATGATTTAGACAGATCTGGTCCATTGCTTAATTTAAATAGTTCAACTGAGGTAGACACAACTCCAGGAGATTCTTCAACCAAAGCAACGGCATCAGCAGTTTCATGGAACCCAAAATATGGCAATCTCATTGCAGTTGGTTTGCAAGCAACTACGGGTGAATTAGTACAAGTGTTTGCGCATGATGAGGTGAATGATACTTTAACTCTTAAAGGTGGTATCTCCGATCTTGATGCTGCAATTAACTCACTTGATTGGCAAAAAGATGGAGGATGTTTAGCGGTAGGCGATAATGGCTCTATTGCTGGCGCAGAATTCAGAACGTATAGATTTAATCCGGATTCAAACACGTTTACTATGGGTGTGATATTCGATACGGTAAATGATTTGGCGGTAGAAGAAGTACGTTGGGCTCCAAATGGTACGTATGTTTTAAATGCTGGTGATGATAAATTTTTGACAATATTTAAAAATAACTGTCCGCAAATTACTATTTGCGACATTATTTCAAGATTAGAAATTGTAGAGACCTGTTGCGGATTCTTGCAATCAGAAATAGATGTATGCTGTCAAAATAACCAATCACGCATTGATATATTAGAAACTTGTTGCGAGCAACTACGCACCAGTACAGGTTTCTTACAATCTGAGATCGATGCATGTTGCCAAAATAACCAATCGCGCATTGATGTATTAGAAACTTGTTGTGAGCAATTACGCACAAGTACCGGATTCTTGCAATCACAAATAGATCACATAAAATCAACCACTGTTGTGGTAGACTTAACCACAATTTTATCTCGCCTGGATATTTTAGATACCTGTTGTGAACAATTGCGTACAAGTACCGGATTCTTGCAATCTGAGATAGATCATATTCGATCAACCACCGTTGTAATAGATTTAACGACCATAATTTCTCGTCTGGATGTATTAGATACCTGTTGTGAGCAATTGCGCACCAGTACAGGCTTTTTACAATCTCAAATAGATGCCCAATTATGTGAAATATTTGATAGTTGCAATGTTAATTTTGTCGTAAGTGTTTCTGAAGATAATGAAGTAGAAACGGTGGATTGGTCATTTGATAATAGATTCATCGCAATAGGTTTAGATAACGTTATAGATTTAAGCGGTGGTCAAGTGAGCGATGAAAAAGTGCTTAAAATATATGAATTAGTTGGATTGTCGTTAATTTTACGCGCTGAAACTAAAATAGGTAACCAACTTGGAGAAGTTTCAGTTGTGCGTTGGCATCCGAGCAAATATCGTTTAGCCGTCGGTAGACAAGATATTGATGATAGCGATGAGCATCGTCTGCATATCTTTGATTTCAACCCTGTTACCTATAATTTAACTGAAAAAGATAGCGCAGAACAGGTAGATGTCTTTGCAGTATCATGGCGTCCAATTCCAATTAATAATGGTAGCAATGTAAAAGACATTCTTGCAGTTGGTCGTGATCTTTCAACGGGAGAGTTGGTATTGCATACTGTTTCTTCGGCAGGAATTTTGAGTGCGCCCCTTCCAGCAAAAGGCATCGATACAGATGGTGAAATTTCACCAAGAGCGCTGGATTGGAATAAATCAGGGGAATATTTGGCTGTTGGCGTTGAAGTAAGTAGCGATAATAAGGCATTACAAGTATATGGATTTAATGATTCAACTATCTCATTGAGCTTGAATGCTTGCGCAAACGTTAAATCTTGTCCTGCTAATCCGGCTACAAGATCAACGGTACTAGCAGTTGATTGGAGTCCAGAATGTCCTTCATTAATTGCAGTTGGATTGAAAGGTAAAATTGGGCAATTAGCACAAGTAATTGAACATAATGGGGCTGCGAGAACTCTTACGCATAAAGGTGGCATTGATTTAGAGAAATCAGTGATTTCGGTTGATTGGAAAGGGTGCCAATGCTTAGCATTAGGAAAATGTGGCAGTATAAATGCTGACGGTGAGTTTAGAGTTTATTCATTTGATAAAACAACTAATACTTTTGAGCTTTCACGGGAGTTTGATAATTTCAATAATAAAAACGTTGAAGAGGTGCGTTGGTCGCCAAATGGATTATTTGTGGCAAATGGCTCAGATGCAAATCGTCTTTCAGTGTATAAAAATGAATCCAGAAAATTGAATTTGTGTGACGCTATTTCTCGTATTGAACTTTTAGAGACTTGCTGCGACAGTAATCAAACTATGATTAGCATGCTTAAAACAAGTACGGGTCAATTGCAATCGCAAATTGATAGGATTACTTGTACCATAAATCATTGTATTATTCCGCGTCTTAATTGTCTTGAAACTTGTTGCGAACAATTAACAATGCGTACTGACGATTTGGAATCACAATTTGATTCATGTTGCGATAGTTTGAACCATAGAGTTGAGACGCTTGAATCGTGTTGCGTTGAGCTGAAGACAACTGCCGGCGTCTTACAATCTCAAATTGATGTATGCAGTACATTGACCTGTATTACCTTTAATCATGAGTTTATTTCGCGTATCGAAGCATTAGAATCTTGCTGTACTCAATTGAGAACAAATACCAGTGAACTTCAATCTCAACTTGATCTGTGTTGCGATGAGGTGCATTCATTAGCCCAAGAATTAAAAACCTGTTGTGAGAATTTATGCTCAGCTATTAATGATTGTGCAAACGGTTGTGAGGATTCATCTGCGCAGGATAAATTATTTAATTATGAATGTTTGGTTGATCGTGTTAAGGATTTAGAAACTTGGTATGAAAATATTCAATCTCGATTTGAACCGCTTGAATCGAGCCGTGATGAGATTTATTCAAACATTGCACTATTAGAAGAATGTTGTGATGAAAATAAATCAAATAATGATGCGCTTAAATCTGAGCTTGATCTTTGTTGCTTAGAGTTAAAAATAAATGCAGACCAATTGCAAGCACAATTAAGTCAATGCTGTGATCCGTTAAGATCTCAAGTTGAAAAACTTGAAGTATCCAATAATTCAATAAGATCAGATATTAAAATACTTCAATCGACTTCAGGAAATTGTTGCAATGACATACAATCACGTATAGAAGTTTTGGAAACTAAGAGTGAAGATCTAGCTTGTCAAATTCAGGATGGCATATTGTTGAGTGCTGTTGAATCCCCTAGCAATGTATCAGATATCGAAGATCTGTACTCGCGCATTGCAAACCTAGAATTTTGGCATGGAAATAATCAAACTTGCAACGATTCAATTTTGATTTCGCACATTGAAGAACTTAAATCGCAATGGGTATCATTACAATCCCAAGTTGATGCATTAAGTAATTACAGTGAATCAAATAACGATGTGCTCAGATCTGAGCTTGATAAGTGTTGCCTAGAATTAAAAACAAATATAGATCAATTGCAATCACAACTCAATCAACGTTTAGATCCATTAAATTCTCAGGTTGAAAAGCTTGAAGTATGTTGTAGTTCAGCAAGATTGGATATTCAAGAGCTTCAACTTACATCAGAAAATTGTTGTGATGATGTGCAATCACGTATAGAAGTCTTGGAAACGAAGAGTGAAGATCTTTCTTCTAAAATTCAAGATGTGTTTAGTGCAGTTGAATTTTCTGGTCGTGAATCGGATATTGAAGACCTGTATTCTCGTATTGCAAACTTAGAATTATGGGGCGGCAATGAGAGTGCTTGTGATGACGTTGCCTTGATTTCGCAGATTGAAGAATTAAAATTGAGTTATTGTTCATTATTATCGCGTACTGATATTTTAGAAGCATGTTGCGATCAAAGCAGATCAAATGATGATGCGCTTAAATCTGAACTTGACCAATGTTGCCTGGAATTAAAAACGAGCGTAGGTCAATTGCAATCACAACTTGATGCTTGTTGCACTCATTCTCTTATAGATATAACTCAATTACTTGCTTCCAAGGTCGCTCTGCTTGCAGCATGCTGCGATTTGTTAACCACGAGTACAGGAGAGTTGCAGTCTATGCTTGACGATTGCTGTGGTCAGTTGCATTCACAAGTTGAAGATTTGATTTCATGTTGCGAAAATGTTTCCATAATTCAACCGTGCATATCTTATTATGAAGATTTATGTTCACGCGTTGAATATTTAGAATTATTTCAAAAATATTCAAAAGATACTCCATTAGAATCTTTTTGTGATAGTAGTGATGAATAATGAAATGAGTTTTAAATAATGAGATGATTACTAAAAAATAAATTATTTTGATTTTTTTTCAAAAGCTTGACTTTGGGGTATGATCTTTATAATGTTATTTTAAAGTTGCCATAATTATGTGTGGCAAGAGAGTGATTAAAAAAGGTATAAAAGAGAAGAAATTGAAAAGGGGTTTGATGAAGCTATCTAAAAAGTATTATTTAAGTTTGGCCTATCTATCGATTTTTATATTATCGGGTAATTTGGAAGCGTTAGTTGTTGGATCCAATAGTGCTCTTACTCGTCAGGGCAGCACCACATTTCCTGCTGCAGCTACTGATAATACAATTTTGGGTTTTACCGTAATGACAGGTGGGTTTACCCTTCAAGATCAAACAACTACATTGACATATGATGCCTTTTTTCCAGTAATGGGAGATATCATATTAAATGGCGGCACCTTTTATTTGAATCAAGATTTAACGGTTGAGAATACAACAACTCTAACTTCATTTGGTAATATTGGCGGAGCTTCTCATCTTATAAGCCTTGCAAGTATGCTTAATACTCTTGGTTCTTCAAATCAAGGATTATTAACTAATACTGATCTTGAATTTCAACTTAATGGCAATCTTACCCTAAACGGTAATATTGAGTTTCAAGGTAATTCAATCATTAATGGAAATAATAATGTTTTAGATCTCAGCTCAACGGCAAGCATTGTCGTTGGATCAAATTCTACTTTAACATTAAAAAATATAACTATTAATGGCATTCAAGGTCAAAATATTTCATGTGTTGATGATTCTGGTAAGCTCATTCTTGATAATGTAAATTGGAATTTAGCGGGTAATTATTCATTTGATAAAGGTTCAATTCTATTTAATGATGTTGTGGATGTTGTTGGATCTTATACATTTACTTATGATAGTTCTCAAAGCAGTACTATTAATGTAGAATCAACTTTTTCTGTTGGTGATGGGATGCATTTATTCATAGGAAGAAAGCAACCTAATGGTGTTGAGCCAATTGTATATCTTGACAATACTTCAGTACTGCAACTTGAAAATTGCATTTTTGAAACATCTCCTAATGGTATTGGATTTACTAAAGGAAAAGTTAACTTTATTCGTGATGTAACTTTTGAAATTAATTCAACGTCAACAGCAAATGGAATAATTGTTGGTGATGGCACCCTTGCTGGTGATGTCTTCTTTGAATTGTTTCCAGGTTCGGCAGTATTATTCCCCTATGGCCATGTCACCTTTGATATTACACAAATCAATGTAGTGCAATCGCATTCTTCTACGGCGCAAATAATTAGAGAAGATCAAAGCGTATTTTTTGTAAATCAAAGTTTATTGTCACAAGATCTTACGCTTAAATCATCTAATAATGCATTAAGTACTATTGCCTCGGGTAAAACGCTCAGTTACCAAAATGTTATATTTATATTGTCTATTGGTGCATTCGCCGTTAATGCATCACAACAAGTTTTCAATACTTTTAATCTTACCGGCAATAATAATATTAATCTTATATCGGGCTTTATGCCTTTCTTAACACATATATCAAACGCTAATAATTCTTTTTCAGGCAGTGGAACTATCGTATCTCCAGTCACTTTAGTAGATAATGGTTCTCAATTAATATGGGCAGTTATTGGAACTTTAGCTGCAAATGTTACCATGAATGGTGGCACACTTGCCTTAGCTTCTGATTTAAATTGTGCGCCAGATATATTATTATCAGGTACAGGAACTGTCGCTCTAAGCAATAAAACTTTTAATTTGGGAACAAATCCAATAACGTGGAATGATTCAATAACTTGGAATGGTGCAGGCGGAGTTTTGAGATTGAATGCGCCACTTACTTTAAATACTACGTGGGTATTCAGTGGACAATGTATTATTGACGGTAAGGGTCAAACAATTGATTTGACGAGCGGAAATATAGTGGTTGCCCCAGGATCATCATTAACTCTTATGAATGTTATGGTTAAAAATGTTTCGGGGTCTGCTGTTGTTTGTGCTGATAATACCGGAGAAATTACTTTTAGCGATGTTACTTGGATACAAAATGGTAATTATAATTTTACCGCTGGAGCTCTTCAATTTAAAAATCAAAACTATTTAAAAGGTATTGATACCATTTTTGCTTACGAATCGAGCGTAACAAGTACCGTTCTTGCACATTCCTCTGTTGAGCTTGATATAGGATTTACCTTTAGTTATGATCCAGGTATCGCTTCTCAAAATCTATTACAATTTATTGATGACACATCAAAGCTTATCCTTAATGGAGCCACCTTGCATGCAACGATTACTGGCTTGCAGCTCACAAAAGGCACCTTAATTGTTGATAGTAACTCAACAATGGAAAGTGAATCACCAACTGGTGACAATGCGATCGTTAATGGCATTACTTTTGGTGATGATACTGGTGCCGGTGATTTTGCGTGTAGCATATATAACGGTGTCACACTCTTTATTGCAACAGGAACCTTAAATTATAGAAATACGCAAGCACAATCATTTTTAACCGGTAACGCATATTCACACCTTGATATGCAATCAGCTACGAGATTAAATGTATATGAAACATTATTTGTGGGTGCAGGTGAGATTGTATTTGAAAATAATACTACTCTGGGTATTTCATCGGGTAAGACTGTAGCTGGATCAATTGTGCCGTTAGGAATTTTTAATAATATTCCGCTGCCATAAATTATAGATAGGTCTACGATCAATGATTATAAAAAAGGTAGTAACAAAAATGAAGCATGAAAAAAGACTCTATCATCTGATATCTTTGACGATACTTGCAATGTTGTCTTTGAATGTAAGAGGAAGTTGTCCTGTTATTGGTTCAGACACTGCGGTGAATCGCTTTAATACGCAAGTAACTATAAGCAATGCGTGTCGCGTTGCTGGTTTTGCTGCATTGGCTGGTGGGTTTGCAATGACTAATTCAGCCGCTACAGGAACCTTTGACTCTTTTTTTGGTGTTTCAGGTAATATTAATATGAATGCCGGCACGCTTATTTTGACTCGTGATTTAATATTACAAGATGTGTGTCAGTTTAATACTTTAGGAAATATTATTGGTTTAGGTCATGTACTTGAGATTGCACCAAGTGTTACGATTCTTCCAACGAGTACTGCAGGCAATCCTGCCTGTTTTACTTTTTCTAACTTAGACATGTTTTTGAATAATGATCTTTTCCTTACCAATTGTTGCATTACTTTTACGGGAAATTCACTGATTGATGGACAGGGAAATACATTAACGTTGGATTCAACTGCAACAATCGTAGTTGGATCAAATTCTAGTTTAGCATTTACTGACATAAGAATATTAAATGTGAGTGATGGACAATTACACTGTACCGATTCAACCAGTACCATTACTTTCAAAAATACTGAATTAGTTTTAGATAATTTTTATAGTTTTACTGTTGGACACTTTGATATCTTTTCTTTCTTGCATATCGAAGGTGATGGATTTACTTTTGCCTATCAATCAAATATAGCAAGCACGATCCAACCTGATGCAAGTTTAATTTTAGATCATGGAGTTACCTTTAGTTATGCTCCTTCGATTGCTAATCGAAACTTATTAACTTTTGTAGATTCTACTGCACAATTACTCATGAATGGTGCCACCTTATTTTCAACTACTACTGGGATACAATTAACAAAAGGACATGTTGTGGTTGATAGTAAATCATTTTTTTCAAGTGATGCTATTTTGGCTGGACAAGCAATAAGTTTAGGCGATGGTATTAGTGCTGCGAATAATATTACTTTACAATTTTTACCTGCTGCAACATTAGAATTGTTAAAAGGACGTGTTGTTTATAACAATGTTTAGCGATAGATAAAGGTATAGAATCAATGACTTTAAAAAAAGTAAAAATCATGCCTTATAAAAAAGGACTTTATCATCTGAGTATGATGATACTTTTTACCATGTCTATCCAGGTGCTCGGAAGTTGTCCAAGCATGTGCATTGGCTCTGATACCACAGTGAATCGTTTTAATACCCAACAAACATTATTCACTGGTTTTCGTGTTGCAAGTTTTGCTGCTTTGCAGGGCGGCTTTGATATATTTGGATCTTTATCACAAGCAACCTTCGATTCTTTTTTTGGTGTATCCGGTTCAGTTGCATTGAATAGTGGAACGCTTATTTTAAATCGTGATTTAATACTTCAAGATAATTGTGTATTTAATACCATAGGAAATATTGTTGGCAATGGACATGTTCTTGAGCTTGCCGCCAGTGTTACCCTGATTCAGGCAAGTCCTCTTGCTGCTTCTAACTGTATTGTAACGCCTTTAAATTCACAGGGCTATGGAAGAGATCTAGAAAGTATAGCATTTTCAAATGATGATCAATTTATGGCTTTTGCAACGGGAGAAGGAAGACCTGATACGACTCCTGGCGCTGTAGTTATGTATTCAATTTCACCAGCAACAGGTTTAACGCTTTTGCTTTCGCAAACATTAACAAGTAATTTCATTATCACAACGCAAGTTGATTTTCGTCCTAAAACACCAGCTTCAACATATCAATTTGCATTTACCAGAGGTTCAACAGGAAGCGTCGATGAAGAATTAATTGTTTTTAATTGGGATCCTAATGCAAATGTTTTAACAAGGCTTGATGGAAGAAGTTTTGGGGGATCGATTAGTGCGTTATCATGTAGATTTGATCCCACGGGTAATTTTTTGGCGATCGTCACCGGAGATAATTTTGGAGATTATAGCGGATTTCCCGCTTTACTCACAAATACTGCTGATGCCAATGCTCGGATACGATTATATAGCGTGAGTGCTGGAGGCGTATTAACAGAAACAACGAGTTCAATTGCTAATGCCGGAAGTTTATATACGCTTGGCAAAACTATTCGCCCTCGTACTTTGGAATGGGATGTAACGGGGAATTTTTTATCCGTAGGTACGACGCAGCTTAATGGTAGTGGTAGCGGAGGCCCAGCAGCGACACCTATCGATGTATATGTTTTTAGTTTTTCCGCGATAGCTGGCGGAGCCACGCCGGGTGCTCTCACTGCATTGAATGCAAAGATTTTGGCTCCCCAAAATACTACTAATACTGCAAACAGTGCTGATATACGGGGAATGGATTGGCATCCCACATTTACTGATTTTATTATGGTTGTTTCAAATGGAAATGGGAGCGCCAATAATATAAATATGTTTCAACATTTTCCAACCACGCCAAGCGGGGGAAATCCTGGATCCTTAGTACTTCAAAATATTTCAGGAACTGCAGATCTCAGCCTTGCAGGTAATGCAATTGCAAATTCATGGAGTCCTGATGGCAGATGTGCTGGTGTAGGTGCAGCTGTTAATCCAACATTTGTGATTTATGATTTTAAAAAAACTGGTACTGCCCTCACCTTAAATACAAGTGCGAGCTTTACTGCAGGAGCAGAACTTGAAGCATTTGAATGGTCGCATCAAGGCACACTTTTAGCGACCGGAGATGATGTTCCTGTTATTACCGCATATCTTGCTAATGCTTTTAATCCAACATGCGCTATCTTTTCAAACCTTGGAATGTATTTAAATAATAATTTAGAATTAAGTAATGTTTGTCTCACGTTTACGGGTAATTCATTTATTGATGGCCAAGGACATTGCCTCACTATTGATTCTACCTCAACAATTATTGTTGGTAGTAATTCAAGTCTGGCTTTAAAAGATATAATAATAGTGAATGTGAGTGATAGCTTCATAAAATGTACTGATGCTACAAGTACTCTTACCTTTAAAGATGCACAATTAGAATTGGCAGGTAATTATACTTTCACGACTGGACATTTTGATGTTTTGAGTGATTTACGCATTGTTGGAGATGGATTAGCGTTTGTTTATCAATCGAATGTAGTAAGTACAATTCAACCTGACGGTCGTCTTATATTAGATCATGGCGTTACTTTTAGTTATGCTCCGGCAATCGCCAATCGAAATTTATTATCTTTTGTTGATTCTACCGCACAATTATTATTAAAAGGTGCCACATTATTTTCTACGGTAACTGGCCTGCAGTTAACTAAGGGCCAAGTTGTTGTAGATAGTAATTCTTTTTTATCTTGTGATGGCACAGTAGATGGGCAAGCAATTAGTTTTGGAGATGGCATAAGCTCTGCAAATAATGTTACGATTCAATGGTTACCAGCAGCAACGTTAGAAATTCTAAAGGGTCGTGTGGTTTATAATAATGTTTAGAAGCAAAGAATAATTAGTTGAAATGAATGATAAAGTAGTGGTGAAAAAGGAATAATTTAACAAAAAAGAGAGTAGTAGCCTATGTATAAATTAAGCCATGTGCTTTTACGAATGTTTTTATTGTTGTTTGTTGTACAAAAATCCGATGCTGCGCCTTTATTATTCGACAGCATTTCTTCGACTTTTAAAATTGATTCAGGTGCAACATTATCGATTACCAATCCTATTCCTGGATTTAATGGTACTCTCCAGAAATTGACTGGGGGTTCTATAACTGGGTCTTTGGTTACTTTTGTTGATGGAATTTTAGAAGATTCAGGAAATTTTGATCTTCGCCTGACTGCTCTTTTTAATCCTTCTGGAACTATTTCTTTAACCGGTAATAGTTCTTTTCTTGGTGAATCAGGAAGAGTACTCGATAATATCCAAGTCAGTGGTACTAATAATCGATTAGAAGGTCAATCACGATTTAATAATACTTTGACATTGACCGATATGAATACTTCTTTGACCATTGCGCTTCAAAGTGTAATGAATCAAAATATCATGTTAAATGGTGGGATGCTTATTTTATCGAATGATCTGAGATTTACCGACAGTACCAGATTTGTGGGTCCGGGTACTATTTTTGGTAATAATTATAGAGTTGCACTTGGCGGTATGCCCGTTACTTTTTCTGAAAATATTTTATGGGGTCCAAATTCAGACATGTCTCTTTACGCATGTCAAACAACTTTACAAGCAACCTTTACTTTTCAAGGCCAATCATCAATTAATGGTGAAGGGAATGTTCTCGATTTTGATACGACAGGTCAGCTTGTTGTAGCAGATAATTCTACGCTTGAATTGCAAAATATAACTTTAAAAAATGTAAAGCAAAATAGTCTCAGTTTTGGAAATACCTCATCAATAGTTATGTGCAATGTAACAGTAGATCTTGCAAGCAATGTTTCAACTAATAATGGAAATATTATAGTTAATAGTCCATCCCAAGTTATCCAAAAAGGATTTACATGGACATTCGGAGGATCCTCTTTATTAACCGTTGATGGCGTAACATTATGGAAAGATCAATCAGGATCTCCAACTAAAGGTACGGTGGCATTTGCTTCTCCAACAAATCTATTAGTTCTCAATCAGGGTACTATTTGTGATGAGGTTTGTGGTGCAATGGTCGATATGCTCAAGACAAGCACAGGATTCTTACAATCACAGTTAGATACATGTTGTACTGCATTAAAAACAAGCACAGGATTCTTGCAATCTCAAATAGATGTAAACACGAGTATGATAGGTATGCTCAAGACGAGCACTGGATTCTTACAATCCGAGATTGATGCATGCTGTACCGCATTAAAAACGAGCACAGGATTCTTGCAGTCAGAAATAGATGCATGTTGTACAATGCTCAAAACGAGTACAGGTTTCTTACAATCTGAGATTGATGCATGTTGTACGGCATTAAAAACAAGCACCGGATTCTTGCAGTCTCAATTAGATAGATGTTGTACGACATTACGAACGAGTACAGGATTCTTGCAATCTCAAATTGATGCATGTTGTACGGCATTAAAAACAAGCACCGGATTCTTACAATCTCAAATTGATGTAAACACGAGTATGATAGGTATGCTCAAGACGAGCACTGGGTTCTTACAGTCTGAAATAGATGCCTGTTGCACAGCGTTGAAAACAAGTACAGGATTCTTACAGTCTCAAATAGATACGTGTTGTACAATGCTTAAGACCAGCACTGGATTCTTGCAATCTGAGATCGATGCATGTTGTACCGCATTAAAGACAAGTACTGGATTCTTACAATCGCAAATAGATGCAATAGATATATTTGATGTGGTTACAGTAATTTCACGTATAGAAGTACTTGAAACATGTTGCGCACAGTTACGAACAAGTACAGGTTTCTTACAATCAGAGATTGATGCATGTTGCACCGCATTAAAAACAAGTACCGGATTCTTGCAGTCTCAAATAGATACATGCTGTACCAATAACACTAATATGATCAACATGCTCAAAACGAGCACCGGTTTCTTACAATCCGAGATCGATGCATGTTGCACCGCGTTAAAAACAAGTACTGGCTTCTTGCAATCTCAACTTGACTCATGTTGTACTGCCCTTAAAACGAGCACTGGCTTCTTGCAATCAGAGATCGATGCATGCTGTACAATGCTTAAGACCAGCACTGGTTTCTTACAATCAGAGATTGATGCATGTTGCACGGCATTAAAAACAAGTACAGGATTCTTGCAATCACAAATAGATACTTGTTGTACAATGCTCAAGACGAGCACCGGCTTCTTGCAATCAGAGATTGATGCATGTTGCACGGTATTAAAAACAAGTACAGGATTCTTACAGTCTCAAATAGATACGTGTTGTACAATGCTCAAAACAAGCACAGGTTTCTTACAATCTGAGATCGATGCATGCTGCACGGTATTAAAAACAAGTACAGGATTCTTACAGTCTCAAATAGATACGTGTTGTACAATGCTCAAAACAAGCACAGGTTTCTTACAATCTGAGATCGATGCATGCTGTACTGCATTAAAAACAAGTACAGGATTCTTGCAATCACAAATAGATGCAATAGATATATTTGATGTAGTTACTGTACTTTCACGTATAGAAGTACTTGAAACATGTTGCGAACAATTACGAACAAGCACTGGATTCTTGCAATCTGAGATCGATGCATGTTGCACTGCATTAAAGACAAGTACAGGCTTCTTGCAATCAGAAATAGATGCATGCTGTACCGCATTAAAGACAAGCACAGGATTCTTGCAATCAGAGATTGATGCATGTTGTACGGCATTAAAGACAAGTACAGGCTTCTTGCAATCTCAAATAGATACATGCTGTACAATGCTCAAGACGAGCACCGGCTTCTTGCAATCAGAGATTGATGCATGCTGCACGGTATTAAAAACAAGTACAGGTTTCTTGCAGTCTCAAATAGATGCATGTTGTACCAATAACACCAATATGATCAATATGCTCAAGACGAGCACCGGTTTCTTGCAATCGGAGATTGATGCGTGCTGCGCCGCATTAAAGACAAGCACAGGCTTCTTGCAGTCAGAAATAGATTTTCTACATTTTGAATTCCTTAAATGTTGTAATCTCTCTTTAGTGGTTCAAAACATTTCTCCTTTACCAACAAATGATGTGCTATCAACTGATTGGTCGCCAGATGGAAAATTTGCTGCTACAGGTTTCAATAACAATGTAGGACAAGATATTAATGTGGTGAAAACATACGCCTTTAATGGTTCAATGTTAACATTTGCTTCGCAATTCTCTTTTGGTGCGCTTACAACCTATGAAGCAGTTACATCTCTCCGATGGAGGCCAACCGGAACCGCACCTTATTTATTAGCGGTGACTAGAAATACTACCGTAGGTGGTGATCAAGGGCTGCAGATTTTTTCAGTTAATGCGTCTGGTATCTTGACATCAGTTGTTGGCGGCAGTGCTGAAGTTGGAAATAATGTACAGGCAGTAGCTTGGAGTCCTGATGGTACTCGTTTGGCAATTACTCGAAATGGCACTTTACCTAATACCAATGTAGTTGCAATATATAATGTAAGCGCAGGTGGTGTGTTGACTGGACCGATTGTTACTGCAGCTTTAAATGGAACAATCGAAGGTGCGCCACAACGGCAAGCATTAGATTGGAATGTAAATAACTTTATCGTTGTTGGTGAAGAACAATTGGGCTTATTAGTAAATAATGCATTAGAAGTATTTACCTTTAATCCCGTAGGACCAACATTAGTTTCAAATGTATCAATACAAGTTCCTGTACATCCAGGAATGGGTTCCTCAGCCTCAACCGTTTCTGCAGTAAGTTGGGATAAAGCAATTCCAACAATTATTGCTGTAGGTTTATCAACTTCTATTGGTTCGTCTCCACAAACGGTACAAATTTGGCAACATGCTCCTAATGGAGGAGGTGCAGGAGCGGGTACATTAACCTTCAAGTCTGGAGCAATAGATTCATCGGCACCTGGTACTATAACGATAAATGCAATTGAATTCAATCCGAGTGGAAGCTGTATTGCTGTAGGTAAAACCTCTGTAGGTGTTACTGGTTCATTGGTAACTTTCGAAGTTGAAAACAGTACGTTTGCATTGACCCAAGCAAGTTCATTTGGCCAAACATCGCTAAATCCGGTAAATGATTTGCGTTATACACAAATTGGTGATTTCTTGATCGTTGGTCAAGGAGCTGATGGTGTCAATGATGCTATAGAAGTGTACGCAATTGCTTGTCTTGGCTCCGGAAGTAATAATTCATGTTGTGACGTCTTGCAATCACTCGTAGACTTATTACGTACAAGTACCGGATTCTTGCAATCGCAAATAGATGCATGTTGTACGGCATTAAAAACGAGTACAGGATTCTTACAATCACAAATAGATTCAACAAGCTCGATGGCGACCATGCTCAAGACAAGCACTGGTTTCTTACAATCTGAGATCGATGCATGCTGTACAGCCTTAAAAACAAGTACAGGATTCTTACAGTCCGAGATTGATGCATGTTGCACTGCGTTAAAGACAAGTACTGGTTTCTTGCAATCACAAATAGATGTAGCAAACAATTGTTGTACACAACTTAAAACAAGTACGGGCTTCTTACAATCCGAGATCGATGCATGCTGCACTGCATTAAAAACAAGTACGGGTTTCTTGCAGTCAGAAATCGATGCATGCTGCACAATGCTTAAGACGAGCACCGGATTCTTACAATCCGAGATTGATGCATGTTGCACCGCATTGAAGACAAGTACTGGATTCTTACAATCACAAATAGATTTAGCAAACAATTGTTGTACCCAACTTAAAACAAGTACGGGCTTCTTACAATCTGAGATCGATGCATGTTGCACCGCATTAAAGACGAGTACTGGATTCTTGCAATCTCAAATTGATGCAATAGATATATTTGATGTTGTTACTGTGATTTCACGAATAGAAGTACTTGAAACATGTTGCGCACAGTTACGAACAAGTACAGGTTTCTTACAATCTGAGATTGATGCTTGTTGTACCGCATTAAAGACAAGTACTGGGTTCTTACAATCACAAATAGATATGGCAAATAATTGTTGTACTGCTCTCAAGACTAGCACTGGATTCTTGCAATCAGAGATTGATGCTTGTTGTACGGCATTAAAAACAAGCACCGGATTCTTGCAATCTCAAATAGATACATGCTGTATCAATAACACCAACATGATTAATATGCTCAAGACGAGCACAGGCTTCTTGCAATCTGAGATTGATGCTTGTTGTACTGCATTAAAGACAAGTACCGGATTCTTACAATCACAAATCGATCAAATACGAACCGCGACTGTAATAGTAGATTTATTTACTATTATTTCACGATTAGATGTTTTAGATACCTGTTGTGAAGAACTGCGTACAAGTACCGGCTTCTTACAATCTCAAATAGATGCGATCACTTGCGAAGTGTTTGATTGTTGTACGGTAGGATTTGTGGTAGATAAAACACTGTGCAATGATGTAGAAACTGCTGATTGGTCTTTTGATTCTCGATTTATTGCGGTAGGTTTAGATAATGTTATTGATCCAAGCACTCATCATTTAGTTGATTCACGAGTTCTTAAGATATATGAGCTTGTAGGCTCAACATTGGTATTTAGAGCTGAAACCACCATTGGAAATCAAGTAGGTGAAACGACTGAAGTCAGATGGCATCCAACCAAATATCGTCTGGCTGTTGGAAGACAAGATATAGATGATAGCGATGAAACACGTCTTCATATATTTGATTTTGATCCAATTCTTAATACCTTAACGGAAAAAGATAGCGCAGAATTTGTAGATGTCTTTGCTCTTGCATGGCGTCCAATTCCAATTGATAGCAGCGATAGCAGCAGTGATGTAGAAGATATTCTTGCAGTTGGACGTGATGTTTCCACCGGTGAATTAGTTCTTTATACCGTTGATGCTTCAGGTGTACTCACCGGGCCGCTGCCAGCTAAGGGTATCGATACTGACGGTGAAATTTCAGATAAAGCTTTAGACTTCGATGTCACCGGTAATTTCTTGGCGGTAGGTATTGAATTAAGCCATGATAATAAAGCATTACAAGTGTATGAATTTGATTCATCAACCGTATCATTAACCTTAAATGCAGTTTCTGATGTTGAAACTACTCCAGGTAAATCAAGCACCAAAGCAACGGTATTAGCTGTTGATTGGAGTCCGGGATGTCCAACATTGCTTGCGGTGGGATTGAAAGGCAAGAGCGGTCAATTAGCGCAAGTCTTTGAACATGATGGCAGCGCAGGCACCTTGGCACATCAAGGTGGCATAGATCATCTTGGTAAGTCGGTTAATGCACTTGATTGGAAAGGTTGCCAATGTCTCGCGCTTGGTAAATCAGGTAGTGCGACTTCAGGCAATGAATTTAGAGTGTATTCATTTGATAAAGATAATTTTGACTTTGATCTTGCAAGTAAATTTGATGATTTTGATCATTTCAATGTAGAAGAAGTTCGTTGGGCGCCAAATGGCATCAATGTACTTAATGGAAGTGATAATAGAAAACTGTCGGTTTATCAGACGGTAGCAAGAAAGATTACGGCATGTGATTTACTCTCATGTATTTCAGCATTACATTCATGTTGTGATGCAAACACTAATATGATTACCATGCTTAAGACAAGCACAAGCCAATTGCAATCGCAGCTTGATGCATGCTGTAGCTTTACTTCTATTGAAGATGATCGCTTAAATAATTCTAGCATTGAAGCTTTAGAATCATGCTGTGATGAGTTAAGATCTCATTTAGAATCATGCTGTGATGATTTAAGAGCTCATTTAGATGCGTGTTGCGGTAATCTGAGTTCACGTGTGGAAAATCTTGAAACATGTTGTGAAAACCTCCATGAAAATTTTGGAGATCTTATCTCATGTTGTGATCGTGTGCAAAATAGCGATGTATGCTTATCAGAATTTGATGGCTTATTCTCCCGTATGGAGAATTTAGAATCTTGTTGTGAAGACTTGCATGCACGTGTTGAGCCGCTTGAATCATGTTGCGATACTCTGACTTCAAATGTTGAAGTACTTGAATCTTGTTGTGAGCAATTAAGAACAGGTCAATCACAATTAGATGAATGTTGCGCTAAATTCACGACAAATTCTCAGACGCTGCAATCAGAGCTAGTTGCATGCTGTGCCGATCTATCAACTCGAGTAGAAGCATTAGAAACATGCTGCGCTGATTTACATTCGATTGCTGAACCACTTCTTTCATGCTGTGATGATTTACAATCACGAGCAGATCTTCTTGAATCTTGCTGTGCAGAACTCAAGACAAGTACGGGTCAATTGCAATCGCAAGTTGATGAATTAAGATCCTTCTCTATCTTTGAATGCTCATCATCCATTATTTCAGAGATTGCGGTTCTCGAATCATGCTGCGAAGAAGTACAGGATTTGCGTTCAATTGTTGATGAATTAACCAATTCTGAACATGAGGGATCTTGTGTTATTGATCGCTTGTCCAGTGTTGATGTTGATAATGATGTTGAAACCGCCGATTGGTCGTATGATAGTAAATATATAGCAATTGGTTTAGATAATGCCGTGGATCTCCATGGACATGATAAGCTTGATCCTAAAGTACTTAAAGTGTACGAATTGTCTCATGGTAATCTTGTATTGAAAGCACAAACCACCATTGGTAATGAAATTGGTGAAGTGACTGTGGTGAGATGGCATCCATGCACTTATCAGCTTGCAGTTGGCCTCAGAGATATTGATGACAGTGATGAAAGTAGATTATATATATTTGATTTTAATCCTAAAGCTGGCACGTTAACTAAAACAGACAGCGCAGAATCTACCGATGTCTTTGCCGTTGCATGGCGTCCTGTTTCTCTTGAACCTTCTTGCAACAGTAGCGATAGCAGTGATAGTAGTGATGATAGTGATTGCAATTCAAGCAGCTCAAGCAGCAGTCATTGTACCCGTCGCAAAGAAAGCAATAATAGCTCAAGTAGTGATAGTGATAGTAGCCAAGCACTTTTTGATACTAGTAACTCCAGCCTCGATAGAAGCGATAGCGATTCTAGCTCGAGCAGTAGCAGTAGTAGTAGCAGCAGTAGTAGTAGCGACAGTGATAGTGATAGCGGACAAGCTCTCTTTAACGGCCCAACAATTTTTGATGGCAACAGCTCAAACAATAATTGCAGCGATAGTGATTCAAGCTCGAGTAGTAGCAGCAGTGATAGCAGTGATGATAGCGATTGCGGTTCAAGCAGTAGCAGCCAGATATGCTTTAGCAGTAGTTCCAGCAACCACGGATGTTGCGTCAGCGATGATAGTGATGAATTTGTGTTAGCTGTTGGACGTGAAACGTGTAATGCAAACTTTGAGCTTGTTACTTATACCGTTTCTGCATCAGGTAAACTCAGTGGTCCTTTCCCATCTCGTGGCATTGATACTGATGGTGAAATTTCAAATAAAGCACTTGATTGGGATTGCAAAGGCGAATACTTAGCAGTTGGCGTTGAATTAAATAATAATAATAAAGCTTTGCAAATATATGAATTTGATCCTAATACTATTTCCTTAGTATTTAATGCAAGCGCTGATGTGGAAAGTATTCCAGGAAACTTCTCTAGTAAATCAACTGTGTTAGCAGTTGATTGGAATCCAAATTGCTGCAATGTGCTTGCAGTAGGATTAAAGAGCTGCTTTAAAGATCAGCGAGAACAACTGCTACAGGTTTTTGAGCACAATGGTACCACTGGTGTATTAAAATATAAAACGGGTATTTCTGGCCTTATTAAATCAGTATTGAGTGTAGATTGGAGAAGTTGCAATTGCTTGGCTCTTGGTAAAGCGGGTAGTTTATCAGCTGGCGGTGAATTTAGAACCTACAACTTTGATAAGCATACTTTAACATTCTCATTGGTTTCAGAATTTAATAATTTCCAACATAAGAGTATTGAAGAAGTGCGCTGGGCACCAAATAAATGTTTTGTATTGAATGGATCTGATGTAAATCGTTTATCCGTTTATAAAGCAAAAGAATGTAGAACGCTTAACTTGTGTGAAATATCTTCTGTTATTGAAGCTTTAGAAAGTTGCTGCGAAAATAATACCTCCATTATTGATGTATTAGAAAGCTGTTGCGATAATACTATTTCAATTATTGAAGTTTTAGAAAGTTGCTGCGAGAACAACTCCACCATGATTAGTATGCTTAAGACAAGCACTGGATTCTTGCAATCAGAAATCGATGTTTGTTGTAAGAGTCTTCAATCTGAAATAGATGTTTGTTGTACGCAACTCAAAACGAGTACAGGATTCTTGCAATCACAAATTGATTTTTGTTGTAAGGGTCTTCAATCAGAAATAGATGAATGTTGTACTGCATTAAAGACAAGTACTGGATTCTTGCAATCTCAAATAGATTTTTGTTGTAAGGGTCTTCAATCAGAAATAGATGAATGCTGTACTGCATTAAAGACAAGTACCGGATTCTTGCAATCGCAAATTGATTTTTGCTGCAAGGGCCTGCAATCAGAAATAGATGAATGCTGTACTGCATTAAAGACAAGTACCGGATTCTTGCAATCGCAAATAGATTTTTGTTGTAAGGGTCTGCAATCAGAAATTGATGAATGCTGTACTGCATTAAAAACAAGTACCGGATTCTTGCAATCTCAAATAGATTTTTGTTGTAAGAGTCTTCAATCTGAAATAGATGTTTGTTGTACGCAACTCAAAACGAGTACAGGATTCTTGCAATCGCAAATCGATGCATGTTGTAAGACTTTCCAATCAGAGATCGATGAATGTTGTACACAATTAAAAACGAGCACTGGATTCTTGCAATCGCAAATCGATGCGTGTTGCAAGACATTCCAATCAGAGATCGATGAATGTTGTACACAATTAAAAACGAGCACCGGATTCTTGCAATCGCAAATCGATGCGTGTTGCAAGACATTCCAATCAGAGATCGATGATTGCTGTGCTCAATTAAAGACAAGCACCGGATTCTTGCAATCACAAATTGATTTTTGCTGTAATAACCTGCAATCAGAAATTGATGAATGCTGTACTGCATTAAAAACAAGTACCGGATTCTTACAATCACAAATTGATATATGTTGTGCGCAATTGAAGACAAGCACAGGATTCTTACAATCAGAGATAGATTTCTGTTGCAATCAATTGCAATCTTGTTGTGCGCAATTAGCAACAAGTACCGGATTCTTGCAATCGCAAATTGATGTTTGTTGCGGTATACGTAATTTAAGTTGCGTTATTACCGTAAGTGGGGATCTTTATCTTACGCCGGCAATGTTGCCAGCAACCGGCGAAGCAACCGTATTTCAGTTTAGTCCATGCTATGGCATACAATGTGGTCCAGAGGCAGCTTTAGGGAAAAGTAGTCATCAAATACCGCGAGTCATTATTGATCCAAAAGTATTTGGTAGCAACCGTATTCCATTAACTGCAAAGACTCGTTTAATATTTACTGGTGAAGGTATTGTGTTACCTCTCAATGGCGTAATTTGGGATTTCCAAGGAACGCCACCACCGAGGGTTGGCGGCGATACAACAGATTGGCCATCGCTGATTATTGAAGAAGGTGCAAAAATGGAGTTCCAAGCTACTTCAACCGTCACTTTTGGTGGTGCTGCTGGTATATTTGTTATTCGTGAAGATGCTGAAATGGTACTCTCTAACACGGGAACTCAAGTTATTTTCGGTGAATCGGGCTCTACCCAAATATTCCAACTCGTTGATAATGGTGTGGTGCAAATAGGTGTTGGCGATGCGAACACTAATCCTTGTAATTTTGAAAAAATTCTTACACCGACACCGCAACTTTCTTATATTTTAGGTCAGTTTGATATTCATTTTGTGAATCAAAGTGCGTTGAATATTGTAAATGGTACGGTGGAATTAAATACATTAAATGGATCGAATATCTTTAATGAGAGTGATATTACGGGCGTAGTTCATTCCTTAGTATTTAATAATGGCTCAACGCTCTTTATATCAAAAACAAGTTCTCCATCGGTTGATGGCTTATTGAGAGTGGCCCCAAATTTTGCTAATGGACCAATTAATTTTGATAATAGAGCAAGTACTATTTATACCAGTGATGCAGTAAATTCTGGTGGTAATATTCAATTCATAAGCTTTGATCCAGTTACCGGAAATACTTTGGTGAATACTACATTAGTTATTCAAAATAATACCTTTGCAGTGCCGACAACTATACTTGATATGTTTATGCGACTTACTTATCTTATACCACTTGGCGTTGCTGCAACAACTGATGCCACTATTTTAGTGCGGCTTGGCAGTATTCCTAATGTAGCTTTAGACCAACAATTGGCAGCCTTTTGTCCATCAAAAAATGGTAATTTCGTAAAAGATGGCAGCGTGGTAGCTTTGCAGCAAGGGGATCATGATGTTCGCTATGCCGAGGATACATCAGGAAATCTCACTTTAATTAGTGGTGTTAATTTTACAGGAAATATATTTACTATTTCTAATTGTGATGCTTCAACGCGTGTTGGATAATTGATTAAAAAAAGGTACGAAATGATGCTAATAAAAACCGTATATACTTATAGATAAAGGTCAGGATAACATATGAAAAAAAGAGTATTACGCTATGCAATGGTGGTATTTATAAGTTCCTGTGCGGTAAAAAATTATGCTTCAAGTGATCTTAATGACCAAGTAGCTGTGGTTGAACAGCAAGTAACTGTGCAGCCACAGCCCAAAAAAATTAAAAAAGTAAAGAAAAGTAAACAATCGAAAACTGAAACCACATATATAAAAAAAGTGCATGATGATAGGCCAAATGAACGTTTATTAACTTTAGGGCGTGAATATTATTATGCATTAGTTGAAAAAAGCACCGCGCGCCATTGGGCTGTGCCGATTGCCTTTTACTATGAAACGGCCGATCAATTTTTTGGTGATAATTTTCAAACAACAGATATAGGCACTGGTATATTTGGTGGTCCTATAAAATTAGAAGATATATATTTATTTTCTAGATTATCGGATCAAAATCTAGTGAGAGCTGACATTTGTACAGCTTTTCCGTTTAAAAACCGTACATTAATTGTTGGTTCTGCTGCAGCTCCAAATCCTCCTTTTCATCAGCTCGCAAATGATTTATATACTACATTACTAGCACCGGTCATTATTAATTTTAATGGTCAACAGCGAGAAGCATCATGTTTTATTAGTGGGATTTATCGTTGTGATTTAACATGCGAAGGTGAATTGCAATTAGAAATGGGAATTGAATTGCCTATAAAATCACGTAGGCATGATCTTAATCTGACTTTTCAAAATGGGAGCTTATTTACTCAAGGATTTCAACAAGGCGGCACAGTTCGCGTAGATACATTGGAGGACTTTTTCAAAGATTATACAGGTCTTGAAGATTTTATAATTCGTGAAGTATTTAATAAGCAAGGATTAACATTTCAAGCACAACAAGTTAAAGTTGGCATTGGTGATCTGAGTCTTTTTGCAGCGCTTGACTTTGCCAAATATGTTAATCACGTCGATGGATTACAGGTTGGGGTAAATGTAGTATTTCCAACAGGCGCTCAATCAAGTGGTACGGTGATTTTTGAGCCAAGTTTAAGCGATGGTGTATTTTCATTTGAGCCGTTTTTCAATGTAATTTTTAATTCACCTTCTCCGGTATTTAATCCAACTTTTAAATTAGCAGGACAAATTAGTCTCGCACGAAATTCTGGCGCATTGACTGGCAGCGTACGAGTGCCAACGCTTATTACTAATGCTGCAGCATGTACTACCGTTCAGGCTGTACCAGGTTTGAACTTTCCTCAATTTTTTGCACAATTTAAAATTAATGCATTTTCTGAGTTTGATTCATTAGTTCCTGGTTTTGCATCAACCGTGACTGGTGCTTGTGTAAAACGTGGCTCAAGATTCTTGGTT
>Ga0207062_1046_pt3 | contig 29843 bp, 24 predicted proteins | sample Alteio_BWMinCont_28_FD_153266 | JGI IMG/M metagenome (GOLD analysis project Ga0207062, IMG submission 153266) | Enriched cells from forest soil in Barre Woods Harvard Forest LTER site, Petersham, Massachusetts, United States -... | ecosystem: Environmental > Terrestrial > Soil > Temperate forest >... | reverse complement strand
AGGTCAAGAAGAGTGGATTTACCAAGGCAACGGTCAGTTCAGCGGTTCCAGTGATTCGGTGAAATTTGATAAAGATGGCCGCGTCAAAACCTGGCAGAGAATTCAGTAAGGAAAGGGTTCTCTGGATTAGCGCAGGGATTCGCCGAATCCTCCGCCCGGCTGCGATCTGTCCTTCAAAGAACCCGGCGGCGGAGCTGGCCGGATAATAACATCCCCGGTGGATAAGAAGTGGTCGCCCGCCAGCAGTCGGCCGAGGGGAAATTCCGTGGTGGGGCGGTCGTCCGTCACCGGTTCGAAACGGCGGGAATAGCTTTTAATCTCATCTTCCGATAGTGACCAACCCGTCTGGGCCAATTCCGGGGTGAGCCAGGGAAAAGCCGTTGTCTGAAGGCCCCTTTCCCGGATCCGGCGCGCAAACATATCCTTGGACCAGTTGATCGGTCGCTCCGATCCCATCAGCAGAACGCCCGGCGCCTTGTTCCATGTCCAGGCGCGTACGTGCGGGAAAACGTCACTGAAAGTGCGGGCGATCATCCAGAAGTCCCTCGAGAAGCAGGGCGTCGGGACCCAGAGGGACATGATGCCGTCACCGGTCAGCCGGAGACGGCATAACGTGAGAAACTCGCGGCTGTAGAGGTTGACCGTTCCTTCACTGAAAATCGGGGGAGACGCGTCGACGATGATGACGTCGTAGTGATCCCCCGAGGTCAGCATGTAGTTGCGCCCGTCATTAATGAAGATTCGGACCCCCGGTTTTTGCCGAAGCTGTGTGAAATCCCCGTAGAACACCGCGTTTTTCTCCACCACGTCACCCACCAGTTCCACGGCATCGACACGATACGCTTGACGCAGCGCCGAGCGGAATGTGTTTCCCGTCCCGAAGCATACGATGAGAGCTTGGCGGGGATGCGGATGAATGAGAAGAGGGAAATAGGCCATCAAGAATCCCGCCGGACCTGTCCCGGAAACCACGATACCATTGATGAGAAGGATTTTTTCTCCATCGGACATTTCGCATCCCGTGACCGTGGCGGCCGCGCTTTCCTGATTGAAGAGGAATGTTTTCGCATGAATGCGGACCAGCCGGTTGGCCAGGATTGTCAGATTCATGTTTGTATCCGCCGGCGCGAGCGATTGAAAAATAATCCCTGCCAGAACCAGCGTTATCGCCAGAGGTTTGTCGAAGGGCCGCGCGGAAGACATCAGGAGAACGCCGGTCATGTACAGAAGGACGCAGGCCATGACAAAGCCGGCCTGGATACCGATCCGAGGGATGAAAACGTAAGTCGCGACCAACGATCCCAGGATTCCCCCGAGAGTGTTCCAGGCGTAGAGGGATCCGATGGACTCTCCGACGCGGCGCGAGCGTTCCGCGAACAGGCGCCCGAAAAGAGGAAAGAGGGCCCCGAACGCGAGCGTCACGGGGAGAATGATCGCGGTTCCCATCCAGACGAGGCGGATTACGTCCGCTGTCTCAAGGAACGGCGAATACAGGAACTGGATTCCCGACGCCGACATCCCCAGCGTTTTAAAGATCCGTAAGCTTGAAATTCCCGCGATCGCGGCCGCCGATAAAACGAGGCATATCCAGTTCAGCGGCTTACGCGCCCGGTTCACGAATGGGTGGACGAGGAGGCTCCCGAGACCGATTCCTGCCAGGTAGGCGGCCAGCATCAGCGAGAACGCGTAAACGGAGGTCCCGAAGAGAAGGATGAGAAAGCGGGTCCAGAGTATTTCCATGGCCAGGGCGCAGAATCCGCACAGCATCGCGGCCGCAATGAGAACAAATCCTGACGTTGGCGGTCGCGCTGCTTCCCTCGGGTCTGCGCCGCGATGCGGCGCCTCCCCCTCAGGTTCACGGACCCACAGCCCCACGAAAATGACCACGTTCAACCCCATCGCGATCAGGACCGTGCGGGTTTCGCCGAAAATTTCCAGCAGAGCGAAGCCGGCCGAGAGGACTCCCGCGACCGCGCCGAACGTATTGATGCCATAGAGGAAGGCCAGCCGAGCCCCGGCCTCTTCGGTGCGGGGCGTGATGAGCTCGGCCAGGAGCGGAAGAGTGGATCCGATCAGAAGGGTCGGAAGGCCGATCGCCAGGATCGAGAGGCCGATGCGCAGTGTGATCTGTGCCAGCCAGGGCGAAGAAGGCCATAGTGTGGCGAGGAGGGTCGCGTAGAGCCAGGGGAGTTTTTTCAGCAGTTCTGTGGCTGCCAGTGCGGAGAAGCCGATACTTCCTTCGAGCGCTCCGTAGAGTTTCCAGGTGGGACGCAGCCGGCCGGACAATTTTCCGTAAAGCCACGCTCCGACCGCCAGACCACCCATGTACACCGCGACAATGGTCGAAGTCGCGTAGAGGGTGATCCCGAACACGCGGATCAGCATTCTCATCCACACCACCTCAAAAATCAGACTGGCGGCTCCGGAGGCAAAGGTGACGGCGGCCACAAAGGAAGCGGAAGGGCGGCTATGTGGAGGGTTCATGGAGAAATTTGGTGGCCCCGGCGCGATTCGAATCTGCGATCTCTGCCTTGCACACTGTGAACAATCGCAATCTTGACGCTCGTAGTTTCAGGCAGATCCTGAATCCAGGGACCTGCGCGACCGGAGGATTTGTCAATAATGGAAATTTGATTGCGGACGGAACCAGTATACCGAATATTACGCCTCAGAATTTAGCCCAATCCCGACAATAAGAAAATCACCGATCAAGTTTTCTAATTGAATTCTCGACAGAATGACGAGAGTCATTCGAAATTAATTTAAGAGATAATTAATCTAAAAAGCCTTGAAAATTAATTTCTACGGCTCATAGCTTGAATGAGAGGGAAAACAAGCGCTGCCACGGAGGGTATAAAAATGCTCACAAATAAGAGATTGTTTTTTGCCTTGGCGATTGGTTTTATGTTTGGCTTACCCAAATGCTATGCGGTGGCCGTGGCCGATAGAATCACCAATGTCTCTATCGCTGGCGTGCTCTCTGCTGCTCCTGGTTGCCGCACTGGGAATACAACCCTAACGGCTTTTCAAATGGTTTATAACACCCAAATCGGCCAGCCGATAAATAGAGCAAATACTGCAAATACGAATTATTCCATTGTAGCCACCGGGGTTTCTATTGCCTTTGCGGGCGACACCCTCACCCCGGAAACCGGATTTAGTGTGCGGCCCACAAACCTACCAGCAGGTTGCAGGCAAACTAGCGGTGGGATCGCTTTACCCGCCAGCATAACCTGCGGTGCTACTGAGTGCAGTGCTACTCTGACCCCAATCGAGATTGATCGCTAGAATTCAATATTGGCATCTAATTCGGTCAGGCGGGCTAAAGGGGTGAAGAGGAGTCGCTTCCCGGTGGGAACCGGGCATCAACGCCGCTGAGGCTTAGAAATCCGGTGTATTGATAATGGATTGTGATATCGACTTCGGTGCCTGAATCCTTTCCTGAATTGAGGCTTTCCCTACCTCGGTAATTGTAAAAACCCAGTTCTATCTTGATCGGCGGATTGGGCCGATAGCCAATCCCGCCTCCCGACGATTTGGATACCGGAGGTGCCCGCAGGGGGTCTAGTTCATGAGGATGATGTGTTGCTGAAGAGAAATGCTGTGGAGTAGGCGTCCCGAGATCATCGCGGCAACGTCACAGCCGTAACCTGAGCGCTCTAACCCATCCCAAGCGTGAGCAAAGCTATGGCCCCAGCGGGATTCGAACCCGCGATCTCTACCTTGAGAGAGTGGAATACTGATCCAATTCCCGGTGGAACCAACGACTCTATATTACAACTTGTTTTGCGATTTGTGATTCTCAACTGAAAGGGGCGTTGCTGCAGTTTTTGCTGCAGTTTCAAAAATAGTTCCCAGAGCTTCAACCGCTTTCTGTCTGTCATCCCTGACCGTCCCTACATAAGCCTGGGTCGTGGTGATGCTGGCGTGACCCAGGATTTCGGAGACGGTGGCCAGATCAACCCCTTTCTTGATCATCCATCTGGAGCCGGTCCTCCTTAAATCTCTGAACTGGAAATAATCAATCCCGGCCCGTTTCTGGGTCGCCACGAATGCCCTCCTAAAATTCGTGAAGTCGAATATCTTATGACCGTCGGCGGTCTCGATCAGCTTCTTCGTGATTTTGTTGATGGGAACGCAGTAAGGTTTCCCCGTCTTGCTTTGGGTCCCTTCCAGCACGTTAGTTTCCCAGATCACGTTGGCTTTGGTCAGGTCTTCGAGGTCGCACTTCCTCAAAGTCGTGTTGATGGCTCCCAAACAGATTCGTTTGATTTTTAGCGGAGCGGTTTCCATGAGCCTATCGAATTCCTCGACGCTCAGGACGCGTTTGCGGGCGTAGCCTCTTTCGTTGGCCTTCTTCACAAGGGAGCCGGGATTATCCTCGGGCAGTCTCACGGGCTTGATAGCTCCCATCCTTTTCCACTCCTTCATTTTGTTGAAGAGGCTCGTGATGACGGCATGCTCTTTGTTGACGGTGGACGGTTTGACGGTCTTTTCCCGAATAGCCCGGTACCGTTGGACATCGACATAGGTGATGGTGTCGAGGTGGCGGCCAGCGAAGAATTTTTTGAGATACCCGAGATAATACTTCTGTTGTCTTGGAGCCTTCAGGGTCACGGCGTGGAGTTTCCAATAGATTTCACAGGCCTGCTCTATCGTGATGCGTTGGTGTCGTTCGCCCACGTCTGATATTCCAAGGCGCACCTTCTCTCTGAGGCGATTGAGCAGAATAATGGCGTCGTCGATGACCTGGGGTTGTGTCGTCGGTCCGACGTATTTAATGATTTGCTTTCCCTGGTGGAAAATCCGGACATAGACGTATTCTCTCTTGTCTATCCAGACGCCTTTAGGCAATGTCCTTGTCTTGAATTTCCTGACCATTCCTCAACACCTCATCCTTAATGAATTCCAGTTTTACGGGCTCGACTCTGCCCGTTTTATAAAACTCCCTGATTTCGTTAGGGTCAAACCGGACAAACTTCCCGATTTTGTAATACGGCACCTTCCGTTTAACGATCCATTCCCGAATCGTCCTCTCTTTGATTTCCAGTAGCTGGCTGAGGGTTCTTACGGACACTAGCTCCCCCAACTCATGTATGCTGCTTTTTCCTATATGCGCCGATTGCCCTTGAATGTCCATTGGCGCAGTCATATTGCCAGCCGAGGGTCGTTGCACCGATTTGGGCAAACCCAGTACCGAGCAGGTAACCGACCATTCCTTTTTAGAACTGATGACCATCTCTCGTCACACGTCCCGCACTTGATAACGACTCGCGACTCTTCCAGAAGCTGAACTCCAAACTTCTCCAGCTGTGTCCTGGTGCACTGTTTCGGTCCTGACATTTTTTCTCCTTGACCACTAATTCTTCAAAGTGGTCGATGACTTAATCGATAGGTGTGATGCTTATGAAAATGGGTGTGATGCTTGTTCAAATAGGCTCGGTTATGATGTGGATGGGGGTGATGTAGTGGACATGAATTTGAGACGACCCCCGCACCTCTTGGAACATGCTCTTCCGTTCCCCCGGCGGACGTCGATACACCGGGCTTTAAAGAAGACCCCGCAGACCTGACACCTTCGAACTTCTCGTTTCGGTTGATTCATTTCCCCTCAAAAAGTAATTTCGTATCAATTAATCAATATGTTCTTGTATATTTTCGATTACGTTTTTCTTTTTCCAGGTATATATAGATAAAAAGAATAACGTAGTACTCCGGTCAAACGGACCCCTCTTTTTTCAGGTTGTAGAATGCCTGGAGACCTCCTCGCCCCTCCTGAGTCTTGCGGTCTGACCTCTGAACCATCCCTTCAGCCTGCATGTCCTTTAATGTCTCATCCACGACGGCCTGAGGCGTGCCTTCAGCTTTAAAATGTTCAACGATGTGCTTTCGGGACTTTTCCCCTTCGTTTAATAGAGCAGACACCATCTCCCTGACGCGGCCTTGTTTTTCCATTTTTTTGACCAAGTCAGACTCGCCCAAATAAGAAAGGGTTGTCGCTTCATCAGAAATGTCTGCAATCCGGAAAACAAAAGCCTGGATGTGTTTCCCATACCTAGATTTCGAATGGTCCACGATCCTGTCGTCATCCTTTTTAATGACGGACAGGAGTGTGTCTACGGCAGCAACCTTGTCACTGCTTCCCCTGAGCATGAATTCGGGACTTGTCATCGTGGCTCCCGGCTTCCGTTGGTGGTCTGCAAAGAGGAAGGCACACCCGTGGCGTTGTCTGAGATGCCTAATGACTTCGAATACCTGGGACATTGCCGAGGCGGAGTTTTCTTCGGCGTCATGCACTCTGATTAGCGTATCTACGATTACCAAGTCCGGCTTCTTTTCATCTAATAATTTTCCCAGCTTCTCCACGGAATTCGAGTTGGTCAAGCGCAGCCCCTGCTCTACGGCAAAGAACAGATCCAGCGAAGCGTTCGTTTGGTTCTTGGCTGTCAATAGTCTGGTCAGGTGGTGACGAAGAAGCATATGCGACGATTCCTCATCAATGTAGAGGACGCGGCCTTTGGTTGTTTCGAGGTGTCCGATCCATTTTCCTCCAACAGCGCATTCGATAGCCAGGTCAAGGAGCATCCAGGTTTTCCCTATCCCGGACGGCCCGCCCAAAATACCAACACCCTGAAGAGGAAGCACATCTTTGATTCTCCAGTCGATTTTAGACCCTCCTGCAGCAAATAATTCATTGAGGGACATAGCTTTCATCGGTGCGGAATCTGCTACGGAAGTATCCAGTGATTTTAGGGAAGATGGCAGTGAGTTAGCTTGGGGGTATTTGCTGATCGACTCTACGACGCGGCGTAGCTCATCCTGAGGAAAGCTATACTCAGCGGCAAGAGGAGACAAGAGGGCGAATATGTCAGCTGGCGTATATCTGTTGCGATGGAGGCTGCCCGTGACCTTTGCGAACGTGCTGTTGCGATTTCCGTCGCACATCTCTCGTAACGATTCGCTGAGCCAACCTGGTGGATTGACCGATTTTTTCGGCTGAGGAACGACGATGCACGTGTCGAAGCTCGATAGGTTGTACTGTCTATCAGGGTTACACTCCACCAAGCTGACGGGCAATTTGTTATTGGGGTCTTTATGGTTTGTCGTCCCGGGAAGCCGGAGAATTCGAGCCACTTCGCCAACCGTCGGATCGCTTGGGAGATTTACACTGATTCCTTTTAAATAAGCCTCCAACCGTTGAATATCGGCCTTCCCGGTAATGTCTTCTGCTTTTTTAAGTCTCCAATAAGCGTGATATCCGTTTCCACTGTCGATTATCATCGTTGGAGGCAGTGAAAACCTCTTTAAGCGCTCAAGCGCCTCCGACTTCCCGTTATTAAAAGCCTTGGCATCCAGATCAGCCCATAGGCAATGGATACGGCTCACGTCGTCCTTCCCACCTTTCATGTTGCGACGGGGACATACGCCTACATAGACATTCCTTGTAAGCGCAAGCGCTCGGATGTTGGCCCAATCACTCAAAACCTCCTCCGACGTCTTAAAGAATAATTCCTTCGTTGATTTTTCTGCCCCAAAAGCACGGATTTCAATGAACTCATTATTTGTATCTGGAAAGAGTACAGAGAGGAAATCTCTCCAGATTTTGACTTCGGGACAATCTAGCGTGATAGTATTTTCAGGGTTGAGCGTACGTTCTTCGGTTTTCATTTCCATGTCCATTTTTTGGCTCCTTGTGGATTAAATCTTTGACACGGCGTTGAGCATCGACAAAATCGCGAGCATTGACGTTCAAATTACCCTGCCAGTAGGCCTCCACAACAATAGCGGCCTTTTCCTTTTCCTGGAACTCAAAGTAACAGGCACGGTCGCGCTTTACCCTGATTAGGGATAAATTGTGAGTCAACAATAACGCCGCTTCGATCCAATCCTTGGTTTCATAACTCATTCCATCCCCCTTTCATTAAAAAGGGCCTTATTATACTGATCGGAAATAGCCTCTTTTATAAGCACTCGCAGAATTATGACCCCAGATTTCAAAAACGAATTAACTAATTGATATGAAACTCTTCCATGTAAATTTTTTGTAAATGCGTGATTTTAACGATTTAATTAATTATTTCTGATTAACTAGCAGAGAAACTAGGGGGATCGACTGAAAAACTACAGGTATTAACGTGTTTATATTTATTTAAATAATTGTATGGACAGGGAGGTTCGGCAACAGCCTGACGATAATAACGAGCGGTGAGGGCACCACCCGATTGGACACTATCTTATATAGTCGTTTTTTCTCTTTTCAGGAGAGCTGTCAATTCTGTCAGAGTGCCTGCCAGGCCGGCAGACTGACGGTAGGCCCGACTGATCAGGTCGTGAAGGGTTTTAGCTTTGATGTCTCGGGAGAGGTCTTGGTGTGACGTATCGATGATTTCAGCTTCGAGTTGCTTCGACAGAGAAGGGGCTATGACGGATTTCGCCCAAGCGTCTTCTTTTGTCATCAAACCCTCCAGCTTTCTTCCACTCGCCTAACCTCCGCTGAATGCAAGATCCCTTTCGGTAGCCTTTCCATATGGCTCCCACTCAGCCTGGCTCCCCTGAATGTGGTTGCCGAGTCTACCTGGACCCAATGCAAACTAGCACCACGAAGGTCAGCAAATGAAAAATTGGCTCTGGTAAGGACTGAAAGGTCCATCTCAGCCATTCTCAGATCGGTTTGGATGAACAGCGCTCCAGTTCCTTCCACGCATCGCATCCTGGCTCCGCGCAAACTCGATTTCAGGAAGTTTGCCCCCTCCAAATTAGCACCATCGAGGATGATCCCATCCAGCTCCATACCAGAGAAGTCTGCTCGTGAGAGATCAATCCCTATTGGTGGATGTGGCCGTTCTTTCCCGAAGTCCCAGCTATGATTCTCAAGCCAAGCTCCCGGATTCTTCCGGTACCAGTTGTTCCAACCAAGCACACCCCCGGATTTAAGTATCTGAAGGAAATCATTTGCAGTGATATCCATTCGATCACCGTTCTGAATTTATCTTTTTGATTCCCGATCTGCGACGCTCCAAAGGTCGCCAGAGTATTCGGTCATAAAATTTGGCGAGAGGTCGGTGAAAGAAACAACAGAGGATCAAGAATGTGAGGAATTCAAACATATGCAGTTCCGGCTTCATCTCTGGCGGGTTAATTTATTTTTTGATCAACACCTGCATTTACGAGCACGATTTAAACCATGGTTACACTAAGGACAATCAGTTCTAATCGCGGTCTTTCAGGGTTCTTAATACCTTTAATCACAAAGTGTTGAAAGATTGATCCTGCCGCATCAACCGATACCCCTTCGATCGCAGGCTGCTTTTCTCAGGTTTGCCACATCAGCTTACAGTCACTACACTCATACGTGATCTTCCTTATGCAGCCAAAAATGACCACTAAGACCCACAACCCAAGCGTCAAAAAACCGGATCTGATGCATTCGTTCTGGAGGGGGCTGCCCAAGGTGCAGTATGGATTTATCATATCACTCACGCTCACCCAAAGAGTAAATAGGCTTAGGCAGAAGACTACAGCTGTCGTTTTTGGGAACCTCGCTTTTTTGATTTGTTCAATATTCTTCGACTTACATTCCGCACATTGGTTTAAGTAAAGCATGAACACCTCTGTTACGACGTATGCGCGCTACAATAACTTATGTTATTCCGATGTCAGTATATTGTCAATATTAAGTTAGATAGCCTTTTCCTATGGGAAAGGAATCAAAGTCGGGAACGAAATTCTACGCAGACGTGGGTTTAAAAGCCATTACGATTCACTTGCCGATACAAACTCATAAGAAGCTTGTGCAAATCGCCAGGAAGGAAGACCGGTCTTTACAAAAGACCATTCGGCGCATCCTTGTTGACTACGCCAACCAATCCCAAATAAAGAAAGGCTCAAGCTAACTAAAATAAACCCGCCCCGGCCCCCTCAGCCGAAGCGGGTTAAAATCTGGTCGAGGCGGGTTAGTTCTCATCGAGAAGGAAAATGGTCATCACCGGCTCCCCGCGGTCTCCTGGGCCACAAAACCCTCTCAGAGTAACAATAGGTGGCGTTCCCTCCTCGTTGTCGTTCCTGACGTGCACTTTGAAAACGTAGGAATGCCCTTCCATCTTCGGGCGTGTCCGAAGGGTCTCCGCTCTAAATAACCAGAGGATGTCCCAAAGCCTCCTTGCTTCTTCCTGATCCTTCACGCCTTCGGGAACTTTAACGTGTCTCTCCCAAACCCCTGACGTCACTGCTATGGGAAAATCGATTCGGATTTCTTTGGCTGTTTTTGAAACATCGATGAGGAGTTTGTCTCTCAAGGCTTGAGCTCGGGTGTATTGATTGATCGTTTTCCTGGCTGTTGGTTCCATTATCAATCCTCGTCCGGAAGTAAAATCGTGATGACAGGTTCTCCTCCATCCCCTGGTGTGCAGGTAGCCTTAAGCTTGACCAATGGCGGGATTCCTTCATTATTGTCATTACGAACGTGGAACCTGAAGATGACGGCATCCTTCTGACTTCCTGGTCTGAGGACCCGGACGACCATCCGAAACATCCAGACCACATCCCACAGTCTCCCGTCCTCATCTTGTCCTTTGACTTCATCAGGAACCTTGACGCATTGATTCCAAACTCCAACCGTCACCGCCACGGGAAATCGAATCCCCGCCTCCCACGCCATGTGACTGACGTCAATAAGAACCCGATCCTGGATTGCCTGGGCTCTTGTGTAGCGGCTAATGACTTTACCGAACGTCTTTTCAACTTCGTCCATTGATTACCTCATCTTTAAAAAAGGGATGTTTTTTAAATGCATTATTTTCTGGTTCGTGTTCATAGTGAGGCTGCCTTCGGATTTTTACCCAGGTTTTTTAAAAAGCTATGAATTGTGCTGATATTGACACTCAACGTGTCAGCGATCTTCTGATAGGAACATCCTTCCGCTCTCATCTTCAACGCCTTGGAAACATCCCACGTGAGTTTAGGGCGCCCGAGTTGCTTCCCTTCTTCTCTGGCTCTTCGTATGCCGGCCATGACCCGATCACGGATCAGGCAACGCTCGAATTCGGCCAGAGACGCCATAATTCCGAACATCATCCGTCCTTGTGGTGTTGAGGTGTCGATGGATTCCTGGTAAGAGACGAAATCAACCCCTAGGATTCTGAGTTCTTCCAGGGTATTTACGAGGTGGGGAAGACTGCGAGCAAACCTATCGAAGCGCCAGACCAGGATGACATCGACCTTTCTTTTTCTGGCCAAGGTCATGATTTCTTTGAGAGCGGGACGGTCGTCTTTGGCTCCGGAAATCCCGTGATCGACAAACTCACCGACGACCTTCCATTCCCGAGATTCACAGTAACGTCGTAGGTCTAGAAGCTGGTTCTCTGTGGTTTGGTCCTTGGTGCTGACTCTTGCGTAGATTCCCACTCGCGCCGATTTCATTTATTGGGCAGAAAGAAAAAACCGCCGAAAGCAGTATCGCCTCAACGATTCATTTAAGTTTAACTAGGGTTGGAGATTTCTTAAAGGAAGATCGAGTGAGAAATTAAAGAGAGAATTAAACTATAAGTATCCCAAGTGCAGGATTTTCCGGGATGGAGTGCAAAAGCCATTTATGGCGGGATAGGGTTTCAAACCATTATTATTCAGGAATAACGGAGTGGGCTTTTCTACGAGGTTGCGGACATGCGTCTGACAAGGTGTTCGTGCAAAACATGCTCAAGTCTCTCGAGCTCACGGGGATTTGGGATGACATTGCGCTCCCCCCCGGCACCCAAGAGGAAAAACTTGTCGCCAGCCTGCGCGGCCTCGACAATATCCATATCCATTTCTTTACGTAATGCTACTTGGATTGACAGACAATGCGGGTTGCCTTTAGTCATGAGTTGTTCACGGCCTTGCCAGTCAAAAAATTCAGATTGGGAAATTCGGATTTTTGAATTAATGGTTACAAGGGGAATTACGCTTTGGTTAGGGTTTAGATGGTAGAAGGGTTGTCTGGGCCACTTCTCATTAGATAATTTCACTTCGCCTTTTTCGACAAGGTATCCTACCGCTGTATCTGATTTTTCGGCGGGACGAGCCATAACAACTTTCCCGGCATTCCAGAGGGGATAAAGGCCAAATGGGACACGCACTTCAGTGAACACCTCAAGTTTAGGGAAATCCTTGGTTATCGCGATGGAAAGGTGCAAAAGGTAATCTTGCATCAAGGCGCCGGGGAGATTGCGGGCCAAGTTGCTATCTATGTTGAACCTTCGTTTCGTCTCAGATAGTCCGAGCCAGTTGTATTCTTTGACAAACACTGTAAGAGATTTGCGCGGGTCGCGCTTGGCATGCACATCGTAATCTCTTCGAATTTTGTCGAGGTGGTTTGCTAGATCTATCTTGGCGCGAGTGCCTGACCCTCGCCACTCTTTAATGTACTCATGCAGAAAAAGCATTGATTGCTACTTTAGCATTTCAGAACCGTTCCAGAAAAAAGACACGGAAGGACTAGGCGGGAACTAAAACAGGTGCTCTCTTTGTGGTGGCAGTCTTGGCTAATGCGTGAAGGAGTGTTTCTCCAATTCCCTTGGCGAGCAGAGGCGGGACGGCGTTGCCAACTTGGGTATATTGGGGCAATTCCTGCGAACGCTTTTTATTCCCTTTCCCCCCTCCACCAGTGGCACGGGGGCCAAGAAATTCAAAGGTATCATCGAACGACTGCAAGCGAGCCAACTCTCGAACGGTTAGAATGCGCGGATGTTCGTAATGAACGAAATCATCTGGTAGAGTAACGACTGTAAACGAGGGTTTATCGGGGTCAAGTTTTATGCACCATTTTTTCGACGTCTTCAAATGCTTTGCCCACAATTCTTTCGGTATCGAATCCAACCCTTTCCCTTTTTCTATCATGGCGAAACGCGCTATAACTTCAGGTGAGTGCTTTGCAGCTTCGTGATTTTTGAGAGACATATCATGGCGTGATTTCTCAAATCTTTTGAATAATCGGCCAGTGCGGCTATTCCGCTGATAGTCTGTTCTTGCCGGATGGTCTGGGTGGTAGTGGCCATTCTTTTGCCAAGGGCGAAGAAACGCAAGGTCTCCGATGGCTTGTCTTACGGTTATTGGAGAACCGCGATGAGTTCGGACAACTGTCTTGAGGGGTGGAACATCCTCCCGACTTCCAATAAAAAGTATTCGTTCACGTAGCTGGGGAACACCAAATTCTGATGCGTTTACCTTGATTGGCCCATTGACAATGTATCTAATAGGGCGCATGCGGGAGACTTCGTCATGCATGCGCTGGACCACTCGCCCGCCATACATCATTGCGAAGCCGGGGACATTTTCCATTACGAAATACTTGGGAGTTAAGGATTCAATGCAACGGAGGTAGGGTAAGAATAAGTCGTTTCGTGGGTCTTCTTCATTACGCGATCCGAACAGCGAAAAGCCTTGGCATGGTGGCCCACCGACAACAACATCGACGGAAGATTTTCCACAGTGAATCCTAACCGCTCGTTTCAGTTTCTTGATGAATTCGTGGTCACGAATATCCTCAACAATAAAGTCATAGTTCAACGCCAACTGGGTATGAAATCTATTCCTGTGTGTCAGCCCAGCAACTGCTCTTATGTCGCTCGCTGCAAGGAGTTGGAACCGACGGGATGAGTCTCCTGCAAGGAGCATCCCTTCTGTGAAGCCGCCTGCTCCACTAAACAAATCAACAAAGGTGTATCGTGACAACGAGGTCTCCTATAAAAACACGAAGCTTTAGTCTGTGGACTAGAGACATGGGTATACTTAGCTATGCCGCTCAGCAGAGAACAATTGACGGACGGTCCTTATTCCCACCACTCGTAAGATCCTCACTATTGTCGTAAAGGATTGCGACCTCATCGCTGATGGCAATTACCTTGCCATTCTTGAGCGTGACGGTGTCCAAAATGATTCCACCGCCAGAATTCCAAGAACCAACTTCTTTGATGTATTCAGTCTTCATTTTATTGTCCCCCCACGCTCTTCGTCTTTATAACATCAAATTAACGTAAAGGATTTGCAAAATAATTGCGAAGTGTTCAGTTATGCCTCCATTACAATCTTACTGGGGGTTGGAGGCTTTATAAAGGCAGATCGGCTGAAAACTTCTCGAGAGAATTCCAGAGTTACAAAGAGGTTTACGCAGAAAGGCGGACTGAATCTCCACATGTGTCAATATGCTTTTTAATGCTTCTTGCAATGATTTGTCCTAATCGTACGGGAACGGCATTGCCGATGTATTTGGCGACACATTTCATAGATAACTTGTCCGGCTCGACGAACTTGTAATATTTGGGAAAGGTTTGTAAGAGAGCCGCTTCTCTCAAGGATATCGCCCTGTCTTGTTCAGGGTGTCCAAATCTCCCTGTCCCAAGACTTACAGATTGTGTGGTAATTGTAGGAGAAGGTTCATCCCAATGCATTCTACCGTAGACGGAGCATTGATAAGACTTACCTTTCTTTTTATTGTGGCACTTAAGTACCAAATCGTCGTCCCAACTTTTAGCACTTCCCCCATCCTGAGGAGTCGCTATTATTCTTTTCTTATTGAGTTTACTTAACTTACTTGATCGATGAAGTTTGTCTCTGGCATCCGTTGTGCCATCGTTGATTGGGGGTAGATGTCCGAGCACCTTCCGCACAGTTCTAATGTTCGATTTGTAATGCGTTTTAGGAATAAGCTTTATATCTCCGATGCGGGAGGCGAGGAGAACTAACCTTCTTCTCCTTTGAGGCACACCATAACGCCAACAATCAACGATTTCGTGCGAGACGTTATAGCCCATCTTTTCTAAAGACCCGACGAATTTCTTGAAGATCGAAAATCTCTTTTCATCCGCTAATTGCTTTACATTTTCCATTGAGACTACATGGGGTTTTACTTTACGAATTAGCTCTATAAATTTATTGAGTGGTTTCCATTCTTTATCATTGGACCCTTTAAAATAGGGATTTTTATTCGTGAGTGATGAAAATGGTTGGCACGGAGCACATCCAATTAGGACTTTTGCGAACTGCTTGCCTTTCCCATACAATTCATTGATCTCTTTAGCGGTTACTTTGGAGATATCCTTGTGAAGGAATCGCGAGGAGTTATTTTTCTCAAAGCCATATTTACATGATTGGTCAATATCTATTCCAGCAACGACCTTAAATCCCTCCCTAACGAAACCATGCGTCATTCCGCCGATACCGCAAAATAAATCAATGACCTTTGCTTTGCGATATTTTTTATTTTTGTTTTGAGCCATCTTAACTTCTATTGAACACGGTCAGAGCATTTCCTCTTGGGATGACAATGGTGGGGAAAATAAAACGCTTATTGTTTGAGCCTTTTTCCTTTACATCGAACAACCACAAGACAGGATTCCCTTGATTCGCACTCCATGCAACTGCAGAGCCAGCGAGAACGCCTTGCTCTAAAGCGCCATCTGGGGTGAGAGTTCGCTCAGCCTCTCTGAACCTTAAGATGATCTTTTTCCCAAGGTTCGAGAGAATGGTAGGCATATTTTTATCATTCCATTTATTTGTTCCCATAGTCTTAATCATAGTAACCAACTCGACGGCGCGACTAACGGGAATTTTCTTACCTTTCCCTTCTTTGGAAAAATCAGGGTAAATTTCCCGTAGTTTCGCTAACACAACTTTCCGGAGTTTTTCGGCGAGAGGATATTTCACATAAGGATAATTAGGGTATATCTGCCTACCGGGAATCAGATAGTCGATATTTTTAGCGTCAAGGACATTTGATCGCGTAGGTTTTAACCTTCTGGATAACTGAATGAGGTACGTTTTTAAGCGACCATTTTGGTCCTTAATAAAGCGCCGGAGCTCTTCATCGCTTAAGTAAACTTGACGAAACCGTGAATACAGTTGAGGAGGCAGAAAAACTTTCGTGAATGGCAATGTTTTATTTCGATAGCCGAACATGCGTGCGTGTTGATACATTGTGTCCATTTGGGTTCTTGCAGATTCTCGTACGTAATATGTCACGAGTAAATTTTTTATGGCTAAACCACGACCGAGCGTATTACCTCCAATTAAGAAGTTAAAGCGAGTACTACGTGGGAGTTCCGTGTTGGTCGTATTCTTGTTAATCAGATTAATTTCACGTGTATGGATATTATCCTGTATGACTTTGAGCAGATGCTTTAATGATGGGGCTGACTTGTTCTTTTTGACCTCAAGGTAAGATTCCTTCAAATCTCGGTAGAGAGCGTGCTTTGTGTTAGAGAGCGCAGGACTCAACTGATTCAGATAATTCCTGATTCCATGATCAACCTTTTGTTGGTCGGCATTCCTAACGCTTGGGTGGCACAGAAAATAGTACCCTTCGTCGGGTGGCCACCCTGACTTCTGGCTAGCCCAAGCTGCTGCAAGCAAAAAAAACCTAATGGCCTTTTTGAGACCTTCTGGGATGGACTGCGGAGCACCCGCCAGTAATTGTCCTCTTTCGTTCTGGTCCGTCAGGGAAATCAGCGTATTTTTAGAGGGATCAGAGACCCTAAAAAATACATCTCCCCCTACGTAACTCTTGCCGGGCTCAAGTAATTCAATAAATGATGGCCGGGAACGGCTATCCACATTTTGAAGAACGATTCCTTGTGGAGTTCCCGTAACGCTTACAAACACATGATCTGGGAGCGCCTTACGCAGAGAGACGACGGGGTCCGAGTGGATCAAGCTATGAATTGTGCTGGGAGCGATAGTTGCCCCCTTAGAACGTTTAGAGGTATGAGTATCAAGCGTTGCCTGGTCTCCCTCATCATCAAAGATGAGCGCAGGGTATCGTTCAGCTTTAATTTTCTTGAGGAATTCAATGATCTGATTTAGACGCCTAGGACCTTTGGAACATACGATTACGATTCCGTGATCGCTGCTTTCCAAAATTTGTTTGGCTTGATCACGTTCATTGGAGAAGTGAGCCTTGGAGAAAACACGAACAGTAGGTAAGCCACTTTTGAAATCGTTGGAAGTCTGGTCGACGAGCCTTGTGTTATTGCTGGTAATGACCGCTACAATCCGAAAGCCATTGCCGAACGCCAAGGCAGAGCTCGTAATCATGGCGCGCGTTTTCCCGCTTTGGATTTTCCCATAGACCAAACCCGTTGCAGATGTCCCTTTGCCTCGTGCCGTTAGAACAGCACGAATGATTTGGGTTGCGTTGTGGATGGTTTCTCTGCGTTCGGCCTTGTCCAGAAGTGGTTTTATGGCGTCTAGCGCAGCGGTAAAAGTGCCACCGTTCGTATGAACCCGCGGATTCTTGGCAGACATAGTATAAAGGAATTTTACATCTTTTCGATACTAATGGTGTGTCACCTAAGGCGCCCTGACCACAAGGAGTCCAACCAGGCGCCTCTGCTTCAGTTTTTGCTTCAGTTCTGGTTGGGAAAAGTAGTCGGTCTCAATGTGATGTGAGGTGGGTATAGATGTGACGTTGAAAGGTCATTCTCCGTCGAGAATGACAACATCTGTGGAAGAAATGAAAAATGGCCCCAGCGGGATTCGAACCCGCGATCTCTACCTTGAGAGGGTAGCGTCCTAGGCCTCTAGACGATGGGGCCAAAGTGCCTATTTTACAACTTGTTTCGAGAATTTAGAATTTGAATCTAGCAGGTTATAGACGTCAGTTTTGGCGTCAGTTTGGGAGATAATTTTCCGGGTTGGATTTCAGCCGGACCTTATGCGTTTATTTTTAATCGGGAGCAGATGGCGGGGTCAGGGGTTGGTTTACGGCTGGGAGGAACGTACAGGGTGGAGACGGCTGAAAGACCTGCCTCTTCCAGTTGTCGGATCGGCACCCATTTAATGACGGGATCGCACCCCGGGTAGACGGCCGCTTCGTACACGCAGGTCATGTGATCGGGAGAGTAATATTGGCAGAGACGCTCCACCAGGAGTGGCAGCGCCGAGAGGTCGTAGCCGTTCTTTTTAAACGTCCAGTCCCCCACCACGCCGATTTGCCACAGGATGACGGGGCAGGAAGTGTCGATCACACGCCCATGCACCAGAAAGTCTGTCGCCTCGTATGATTGGCATCCTGACATTGCAGGATCAACCCCCAAGTCGGCGAATAGGCAGTCTTCGGCGGAGATTCCCGGAAGCATTCGGGCACTGAAACCTTCCGATCGAGCGCGCCGGATCGCCTCGTGGGACGGATAGACGAAGACGCCGGGATGTCCGTAAAAGGCCGCGCAGGTGACGGATCCGGCTCGCACGCATTGGAGAATGCGGTTTACCATCTCGTGGTAAGTGTCGAGGCGTGGTTTCCCCTCACCGTAGAAGACGTAAAGGGATTCGGCCCCCTTGGGGTTGAGGCGTTGGATTGATTCAACAGCGATTGGATCTCCGACAACATAGAGAAGTTTGTCGGCCCGCTTCATCCAGGCAATTGCTTCGGTGGTCAGATGCCCGGTTGTTTTAATGCCGGTGCCCACGACCACCAGGGAGCCTCGGGGCATCAGGATTTTCGTTTTTTCCGGCTATTTTTTATCTTATGTGGCCGCGGCGGTGAAACCGTGACGGGCGGATGCGTGGTGGTCACGGTGATCGGCGGATGCACCACGACGGGCGGATGCGTGGTGGTTACCGTAATCGGTGGATGGACCACGACGGGCGGATGCGTGGTGGTCACGGTGATGGGCGGATGAACTATGACCGGTGGATGGACAAGGGGGCCTCCCGCAGTCGTTTGAGCGGAGGGCAGGGGGACTATGGTCACCTGCAGCGTGAGTAGGAATGACAAGGGGCCTTGCGGGGCGGCACCCACCGGCAGGATCGAAACGGACCAGTTGTTGGCGGCGACGGGTTGACCCGAAAGGCGGGCATGTATCGCTGCCTGGTCGCCGCTTTTGAGTAACACCTGGTCTTCCTTCGTCAGCCCGGCGGTTTTCATGACACGATCAGGATTCTTGAGGAATTTTTCTAGTTTTTGGGGATCTGTTGCCAGACCGGAGAGAAACTTTTTGAACTTGCCAATAGAAGCGTCCATCAGAGAACCTCCTAGAAAGCGCGCAGTTAAAGAACTGTCGTTTGGATGTTCTCATTCTAGCACTTTTTATTTTTTTGGGTCGGTTGATAAAATTGCGTTCATCAACCTTATTTCAGAAGAGTTTGTCATGGGCGGTAAACGGCGATGCACCGGAATTTCGCAGGCCACGAACGTCAGTTTAGGCGTCAGTTCTGTTTGGAAATCAGTGCCACTCAGCGTCAAACCTGAATATGATTTTCCGTCGACAATGGTAACAGATGGCAGGTAGTGTGAAGTGATGAGGTCGGCTTGAGAAGGTAGCGTCCTAGGCCTCTAGACGATGGGGCGGAAAGTGCAAAACGGATATAGTTTTTAGCATTTTCCTCTCGTGGCTTCTTAATCGGCAGGGGATGACAAAGCGCAGCTTTGGCTGTGCGATCCGCGGTGGAGTTTTAGTTGATGGAGTTTGAGAATTGCTGGACGAGGTTCTGCAGAGCAGTCTGGTCTAAAGTGTTATATTGGTCGACTGCGGCCTGCAGCGCGGACAAAGACCCATTATTGCCTTGAAGAATAGCATCAATAGTTTCTGGGACTATTCCATTCGTTCCATCTCCATAGAAACCTTCCAAATCATCCAACTCGCCGTTTGAATATCCCGTCAAAGCGCTCGTGTTTCCTCCGACCGTGTTTTCAAGCGTTTGGATGGCGCTATTGACCGCCGTGGCGGACGGGTTATCTTCGGCCTGCCCAATGAAATTGCCGTAGAGTTTCCCAAGGGTCTGCAGGTATTGGTTGCTCGCCGCCTCATCATCCGAGGCATAACCGGGCAGAGAGGGGTTTGAGCCGTCGACCGACGGGTTGTATTGGACGCCACCCACCAATTCATCGGAATAGTGGAGCGCCTGATAGACGGCATCGATGACCGAGGTGGTGGCCTGGCTCCCCAGGCCATTGAGGCCGATGAGGGCGTTCCCTGCCGCCTGTTGAGCTAAATTGGTTGCGGCGTCGGCGTTCCGGGCGGTCTCGGATACGGCTTGAGAAGCACCGGAGAAAAGGGAGCTGGTGGCATCGGCCACGGCGCTCACCGCGGATCCAAGAACAGGCACGGCTGCGGTAAGTTGCCCAAGCGCCCCGCCGATCGTATTAATTAAATTGTCCGCGACGTTGAACTGGCCGTCGATCGTGGATGCCGCCATATTGGTGTCGTCATTGAGGATGCCTGAGAGCGCCTCTGCGTTCTGAAGGCTGGCGCTCGCCTGGGCCTGGACCCCCGGTTGGAGAGACTGGTCGATCACGGCCATACCCCCAAACACAACATTGTTGGCGCTCTGCCCCGAGGAAGAACCCATGGGGGCCATTTCGTTCTCCACTGTGGTGGCCGCATCATCGAAGACGCTGACGGCAGTGTTCGTCACGGCGCTGTTGTTGGCTTTGGAGGCGTCTGCGACGGCTTCGGTCCCCAGGTTCGTGAGTTCATTCACAGCTTCGCCTTCGGCATCAATGTCTGATCTTTCCAAACCCGCCGCATCAGTGCTCGCTGTATAGTCCAGCAGGTCTTGAGGGTTGGCGTTGACGGCGGCCACGTCCGCCAGAGTTGAGGCACTGGCGGTCTGGCCCGGCGTATAAGTGAGGGCTTGGGCGACGTCACTCATCGTTACCCCGGGCGATAACTTCGACTGGGCTTGGCTCTCTTCATAGTTGGCTCTGCCGATATCCATGGTCGAAGTTTCAAGCTCGGTCCCCACGGCCTCGCCTGCCTCTGAGCCGATTTGCCCCACGGCGTCGTCCAGAGAGGAAGAATCGGAATTCGATGAATTTGCGGAGGAGCCCGCCGTTGCGAGGTTTGTTGAGTCCATCTTGATGAGGTTGCTGACGTCACTCGACATCGTGTCCATCTCCATGGCATCGCTCCCCATCTCATAGACGGAATTCCTGGCTTTTTGCAAAGTGGCCTCCGTTGGGGCCTGCGGTTGATTGATATAAATGGGGGCATTGCTGCCGCTGCCTTGATTGGCATCAGCGCTGCCGCCATTCTCCGCATAGACGGCGAGCATGGAGGCGAGGTTGTTATTCCCTCCTTGTTGGTAGACGGGATAAACTCCCACGACTTCCAGGGGGGTTTCGAGCGTCATCACGTCATCCGTCGCTAATGTCTGGTCTGCCGTCGCGGCTTGAGTGAACGCGCTCACTAAATCACTGAGGGTGCTTGAGCTTCCGTTTTGAGTCCCTCCCTGCGAAGAGAGGATTTGCCCGATCACCTGTGTCCCTAAACCGAGGAGCTGGTTGAAATTCTCAAGAGCGTCGCCGGAATTCGTGGAACCGACAAGGCCCATGAGCGAAAAAGCGCTCGTCGCTTGAACATACGTCTGGCCCATGGAAACGACCGTATCGTAAATTTGTTGAAGGTTTTGCGTGCTCAGGGAGCCGGGCGAGGCGCTGTTTAATTCGTTCGCCACGCTGGTGAGCCAACCCGGAAAACCGGAATTATTGGATGATTGTCCCTCCTGACTGTTCGAGTTCGGCAAGTCCCCCTCGATCTGACTGATCAGGCCGGTCACGGTTTGAGCCGTGATGGGGGTTGAGCTTGAGTCTTGGGAGCCGGTAGAGGACGCCTGTGCGGTCCCTAAGAGAGTGGAGAGGTTGTTCAAATTTTTGGCCGCGCTGGCGTTCACGGTACTGGCGCCAAAGGTGGTGGTGTCGGTGGCGTATTGCGCGCCGGCGGACGAGGCGGTGCCTTGTCCCCCCGCCGCAGGGGTGTTCTGCGTCGTAGTTGTCTGCGCTGTTGCCGGTTGTCCGCTCACTTCCGTTTGGGCCTGAGCGATTTGGGAAGAGCCTATAGCTTGCGTCGCAGTGATGAGGTTATTCGGGTTCTGGGAATACTCATCGGCCCATGCCTGTGGCACGGGCCCGAGGGGGGAGGAGACCAAGAGTCCCGCGGCCAACACCCTAAATAGGATGGACACACGGATCTGCTTCATATATTCAGGATATGTTTGTGGCCGAAAGATCGCCTTAAGAATTTGTAAGGGAGCTGTAACATTGATGTAACAAGTTCCAAAAATTCCGGTTTTAGGGGGCTTTTAAAACCCTTGCCTCCGTTTTAGCCCCCATTCTGCAAAGGAATGGGAGAACGGGCGGGCAATGTTTTGGTGGGTTTTGACTATGTCAGGCTATGTAATGATACCGAAGGAAATAGGTCGGCAGACATTGGGAGGGTCGCGTCCCAGGCTTCCAGGCGATGGGGCTGAAAGCGATATTTTTCTATTCGCAGTCGATAGAGGGAAGCGATTGGCGGCGGCCCTTCGGAGGTCCGGCTAGAAGGGTTGTCCGGTTTGAGCGGTGTAGTTTGCGAGAATCTGCGCGACGGTTTGAGAGTTCTCAGGTTGAGATTCGATCTCGTCCAGGTAATTGAGCAATTGAGAGGCATCTCCACCGAAGGTGCCGACGGCGACGTTGACATTGGAAACCCCCGTGTTGGCCAGGTTCTGATAGTTCTGCAGGATGGCGCTGATGTTTTGGGCGCTCGAATTCAAGGCGATCTGGCTCTCCGCATTGGTGGCGCCTGTGTTGAGTCCGTTCGACACCCCCGATGCATAGTTGGAAATACCTTTGCCCGCCCCGTCATTCAAATCCTGTTCCAGCTGTTCTGCCGCGGCGGTGACGGCCGCGGCATCCGTGCCATTCAGGTTGGGTATCGTGTTGCCTAAATTGCCGAGGACTCCTTCCGCGGTGTTCATCATCCCAGGAATGACGTTGGTGAAAACGTCTGTATTGATTTGTCCCACCGCGGTGGAATCGGTACCGATGAGCGATTCGGCGGCGTCTGCCAATGTCGGGATGAGGCTCGAGGGAGATTGAGCGACGTTATTCACCATCGTGGTTGCCGTTTTGATGAGGTTGCTGACCGACTGATAGCCCTGGGTAAAGGTGTTGCCGATGGCATTGAAGGTGTCTTGGGCGATCGCGACCGCTCCCTGCGCGAGGGAATAGGTTCCATCCTGCGAGCTGGCCGAGCCGGCGCTAATCGCGGCATTGATGAGCGCGGGGAATTGCTCGATGTCTGCGACTGCGGCGGCGGATGTGGGAAGAAGAGCGTTGCCTCCCGTGGAGTCCATCGCACTCACCCCCAATTGCTGGAGTGTTGTGCTGGCCGCGGATGTTTGATTGGGGTTCAGCGCCGCTTGCGCGTAATCCGCGAACCCGGCCTGCGCCAATTGACCCTGATAGTAGTCGGCTCCCGCTTCGCCGTTCGCCGCGGCATTGGCCGCGTTGATCGCTGCTCCAGCGGCTTCACCGGCGACCGAGGTATCTCCTTGTTCGAGATCGGACCCCAGTTGCTGGGTTAAATTGTAGGCTGCCGCACCCGCCGCCCCTGTCGTGTTGTTATTCCAGGCCTGGACATCTTGGGCCCCGGCGTTCGCTATGTTCACAGCCGTTGTCAGGCCTCCGCTATTACCAAGGGCCTCTCCGATATATCCAGCGGTTTGAGAGATCAGCGTATGTCCGCTTCCGGCCGCTAGGTTGTTCATCTGGGGCACCAGGTCCAGGGCAACCTGGGTTGCGGGGTCAGTGGTTGAGCTTTCGGAAGATACGGGTCCCGCCGCGGTGGCTACCGCCGCGATCGTCTGCAAGGCGGTGTTGGCCTGGTCAATGATCTCTTGGGCGGCGCCCGGATTTGCACTTTCGCCGATCAGGGCCCATTTCAAATCTTGGGCAATGGCAAAAACCGCCGTGGCCGCCGTATTGGTCAGATCGCCGGATACCGCTAAAACTTGAGGCATTGCGGTGAGGTCAGCCAAGACGCTTGCAGGTAAATTATTGAGATTGTTGTTGGGGAGGCTGGCGGCGTTGGTAAGAGCGCTGGAGAGACCGCTGGCGGTTATATTTCCGTATTGGAGGGTATTGTTCTGGGCGGTTTCCGATTGTTGAGAGGTGTCCGCCGTAGGATCACTGGGGGATTGCGAGGCGTTCCCGCCGGATTCCGCGCTGGAGGTTGTTGAGGGGTTTCCTGTCCCCGTCGCTGTGGCGCTGTTCGGAGTCGCGGTTGTTGGCGTGGCCGTCGATACTGCTGCGGCGGGCTGCGCTGTTGAGGAAGTGGATGCGTTTGTGGCGGCCGTCAACGGCATGCCGCTCGTCGCGCCAAGACTCGTGTTGGAGGCATTTTCTGTTAAGAGATCCGTGTCGGCGAAAGCCGGAAACGGCGCCAGGGTGAAGGAAACCAAAAGGCCCGCAACGAGAACCCGTAACCCCCGGAAGGAAGACGTTGTGTTGACGGGCTTAGAGCTCATTTTCTTGATTCACATAGCCGATGGCCGCAATGAACTGAGCTTGCAGGGCCGCGAGTTGCTGGGGCGTCATATTCGAGGCTTGCCCCGAGGAAAGCTGGGCCAGGAGGCTGTAGGCGTTCTGGTTCTGGTAGCTGTTTCCATTGGAGCTCAGGTAGGCCGTCAAATTGCTGATCGCGTTGTTGAGACTGGTGCTGGTATCGTTCATGCCGCTCGCATATTGAGCCTGGTCCAAGGTGATGTTGTTGGGGTTATTGATGGCATCGTTGACAGTGGACTGACTCTGCGCGAGGGTTGAATTCAGCGGCTGGTAGTAGTCCGTCATCTGATTGGCCAGGCCATCGGTGCCCGACGTGACCGCCTGGGCCAGGTTCACCAGGTTTTGAAGCAGGGCGGGGTTGCCGTCCGCAGCCTGACTCACGGCCTGCAACAAGGTCTGATTAAACGCGTTCGCGGAGTTGTCGGCCCCGAGAACACCGTTGATGCCATTGGTGGCCGCGGTGGAGTTCCCGGCGTTGATGGTATTGATGAGATTCAGGAGTGCGGAGCTGGCGCTGGAGCCCACGGTCATGAGGGCGTTGATGATTCCCGTCGTGGTGTTATCCAGCGTGCCGAGCGTGCCTTCCGCTCCATTAATCGCATTGAGCGAAGTGTTCTGGATATCGGAGGCGATGCCTTCACCTTGGGCGGCGGCCTGTTGCGAACCCTGGGAAGCCGCCTGCAGGGTCAGCTGCGCGGCAGCGCCGGAGGCCCCCATCGTGGTCTGGGTGTTGGCGGTGATCGCGTTGAAGGCCGATGCGGCGGCGCCCGCCGTGTCGCCGATGGCATTGACGATGGCTTGTGTGAGAGTCCCTGTCGGGTCCAGTCCTTGATTGATTGCACTGGCGGCGGTGTTGTAGAGACTCACCGTGGTATTTTGCGATGTCGTGACGGCATTGGACGCGCCGCTGGCGACCGACGAGGCGTAGGAGTTGTTGCCGGAAATTAAATTCACGATCGCGTTGAACACGGTCTGATAATTGGAGTTGCCCGCCATGTCCTGGGCACCGGTGGTGGCGATGTTCTGGTTTGTCTGCTCGGCGTCCGTGATCGCACCGAATTGAGTGCCGACCCCGGCGGCCGTCTCATCGGCGAGGCCGTCGTCAGCCGCTTCGGTGGCGTTGACCAGGGAAGCGGTGGCGGCATCGGAGGTGCCGGGCGCGCCGGCAAGATTGGCGGCCGTGCCATCGATCGCGGAGGTCATATTATTGAGATTGCCCAGCCCTCCCTGAAGTGCGCCGATGACGGTGGATTGATTGGATGAGATGAGGGCTTGGATCTGTTGGTCATCCGCGGTCGACCCATTGGGGAGATCTCCCGACAAGCCGGAAAGTTCATCGTTCAATGTCTCTCCGCTTGTGACAGCGCCTTGGGCGCCCTGGATTCCCGAGACGAGAGGACCCTCGATGTCCCCGCCGGCATTGACATAGGCGTTCAGGATGTCCGCTTCCTGGGTTGGATCAAGAGTGATTCCGGTGGGGCTGGTCCCCAGGATTCCGGCCACGATCGAGTTCATCGCCTGATTGACCGTCGTGCCGGCGTAGCCGGCGATATCCGTCAAGCTTCCGTAGGCCGTCCCCACGGTGCCGGCAATGAGGGAGTTCGCGGTCTGGGCAAAATTGCTGTTCCCGTCCACCGCGCCGTTTTGAATCGCCTGTTCGGCGGTTTGCGCGGTCGTGGCGATTTGAGAGCCATCGGTGGCCAGGTTGGCGTCAACATTGGTCAGGCTGGCGCTTTGACTGAGCGCCGCGTTGTCCAGCTGCGCGGTCGTCTGGACCACGGTCGGGGAGGTGGGATCCAGATACGAGTTCCCGTTGTCGAGATCGTCCTGCGCGCCGTTCAGGAGATTGCCGGTGCTGTTATCGATGTAGCCGGCCAGGTTGGCGGCCCCCGTGCCCGAAGAGAGGCTTCCGGCGACCGTCGCCAGGTTTCCGAGCGTTTGACTCAAAGTAGAGTTGTTAATATTGGAGGGGTTTGTGGTGACGTTGTCCGAGGTGCCCGAGACTGTCGCGGTCCCGCCTACGGCGGCGTTGATGGCCTGTGCCGCCGTGGCCAGGGTGGCGTACGCCATGCCAACCCGCTGAGCGTCCTGCTGCTCATCCCCGTAGTTGCCCGTGAGGCCCTCGTCTTGAACCTCCTGGGTGTCGGCGCTGTTCTCGATCGCCTGAACATTTTGCTGTTCCCCGGACGTGAGATCCTTCATGTTGATCATGCTGTTGGCGAAGTCGCCGATGCTTTGGCCTCCGCCCACGACCCCCTCTTGTTCCAGGTTGTAGGAGGTGGGATTGCTTTGGCTCAACGCGGTGGTGACATAGCCGATGGCGTAGGCAAAGGCGGCCTGATTGTCGACTGTGGGTACGGCGTCCTGCCAGGGGCCCCCGTTCTCGACAGCCTGATTGGCCGCTTGCTCTTGCGCGGGACTCATGGCGTCATTCGACATAAATGAGTAATAAGCCTGTCCCACCATGCCGGCGATGGTGCTGATGGCCGTCTGAGAGGCGCCCGGTCCGGCGATCCCTTCCGCGATTCCCTGGAGAATCTGCTGGTTGTCGCTGATGGTCTGTGCGGCATTGGGTCCGTTGGGCGCCACATTATAGTACTGGCCCATGTCCACCAGGCCTTGCAGGGAAGCCTCACCCTCCGAGCCGGGCCCCGCGATTCCTCCTCCGATGGTTGACCCCGACAAAATCACTCCGCCCCCGGTGGATTGCGTTCCGGCCGTTGAAGATGCCGGGAGGGCCTGCGCGCTCGAGACCGTGGTGGAAGGGGTTGTGACCAGCTGGCCGGATTGATTGTAGACGGTCGCGCCGCTGATGGCGGGCTCAGTGACCGAAGTCCCCGAGGCCGCCGCCGGGGTCGCCGGGTTGCCCTCGGCGTCTTCGTTCGGCAGAACCGTGGCAGATGGCGTCGTGGTTGTTTTTGATGGATTGCTCTGCAGGGTTTCCGCTGGCGAGGAAACTGTTGGGGCCGCCGCCGGTTGAACCGTGTTGCTGTAGATGGTGACCCCGGTGATCTGAGGTTGAGTGGCCGACGTCTCCGAAGGGGTTTGAGCCGCGCTGGCCGACATCGTTGCGCTGCCGCCGCTGTTATTGTTGGACTGGACCGTGGTTGCGCTGTGGGTGGTCGGCTGCAGTCCTTCCACTTCCGTCAGCACCTGCTGCGAGGCGACTCCTGACGTTGGGGTGAGTGAAGACCCGGCCGTCGAAGATAAGGAAGAAGTGTTTTTTAAGCTTTCGTTCAAAGAAGGGTCGTCAGCCCATGCGCCCGGTAAAGGCATTAAGGTGGGTGCCACCAGAAGCCCGGCGGTGAGGACTCTCAGCAGGGCGGACAGACGTATTCCACTCATAGGATAAGGATAAGCCGCGGACCTTAAAAATTCATTAAGAAGCTGTAAAGAGTTGGTAACAGAGATGTAACAGATTTTACATCTGTGAAAAGTGAGCCCCCGGCTATCCGGTATGGCCGGGCCGCCGATGGCCTCGTCACGGGGAGTTTGCGGTCCAACGCTCACGGAAGCAGCTTTTGTGTAACAACGCTCCGGGGAGGACCCCGGAATCGTACGGTTTACTGTTTAGACAACCGTTCCCGTCCCAAATAACGGCCCGATTTTATTGGGGAGCGCTTCTTGTCCAGCAGACCTCAGTCAGACCGCCGCGCATTGAGAAACACGCGATAAAGAGGCATTGACTATAAACATATCTATATTACAGTATGAAATTTTCGTTACATGGAATTTACAATTAAGTTACCTTTCCTTAATGCGGGCTTAAGATGCGGCGGGTTAACCTTGGGTCATGAAGAACAGGAGATTTCTTGATCGGGGGCAAACCATGAAAGAATTCCAGAATTTTCACCGAGGCGCGCTGATCGGCCTCTTGGTTTTTACTCTGACCCAGAACGGATGGTGCATCTGCTACAAAGACGGCGGCTGCGCCGCTCCGCCACCCGACCAGCAGGTGCCCGGCATGATGTATCCCATGACGGCCCGGCCGACCAATGGAGATTTCGCCAGCAACCCCTCGCTCGATGACAGCGGCCTGGGACAAGGCGCGGTCAATAATGCGAGTCCCGCATCCAATAACCCCGCGCCGGCCGCCAGCGCTCCAACCGCTCAGGCCGCATCAGCCTCTGCCAGTCCCTCATCCACTCCGGCGTCCAATACCAGCAATACGAATCCGACGACCGCGTCAAACACCACCGGCCCCGCGCAAACTTCCACCGGACCTTCGGCCGCGGACACTGCCGCCATTGATCAGGCACTCGGCAACCCGATTATCGTACCGGATTTAGCCACCTTTACTTCCGATGTCCAACCTCTCATCACCCAGTTAACATCCCTCAGCTCAAACGGTTCTTATCCCGACAGCGGCATGTTCTCGCAGGCCCTCACGGTCATCTCGGGGGCTTTGAACTCCGCTCAAAGCGCGAACCTGGACTCCGTTCAATTGACGGCGCTCTATAGCGACGTCTGGGACCTCTACAACGACAGCGGTGCCCACGGGTATATGTACATTCAACCGTCAGATTTCCAATCCCTGGCGAATGCTGTGGGAAATGCCGTCACAGCGACTGTTTCCAATCTTTCGACAGACACGATCGCCTTAAATCTGGCGCAGGAGGTCCAAGGCGCCGACGCGGGCTCGCAAACAGGCAATTTTAGTGATTTGACCGGTGTCGCTAATTACATCAATAATGTCGCCCAGACCACCGTGGCCACATTGAAGTCCCAGGGAAGCAGCGCTGGTGAACAGGTCTCCACGGAAGGCAATGACATCTACAACAGCGACGTCATAGCGGCCGATGATGGCCAGAGCCATCTGAACGGCAGCGTTTACACCAACTCCGTCCAGAACCCCGCGCCCGCCGATGCGGCGCCGTTGACGGGAACTGCGCTCAATATCTACAACCAGGGCATGCAGGCGCTGGGCAACGTGAATGTCGTGACGAACGCCGCCTCGACCGGGCAACAGTTATTCAGCCAGGCCGCCACCGCCATCGACTCCAACGCCAATAACTCCTCGTCGCTGGTGGGCCTGATTAACAACGTCGCCCAGACCAGCGGTAACGCCGCGACCCAATATTTGGGAGCCGTCGGTACCGCGATCAACCAGGCTACGAACATCCTGAACAACGCCGAAGGCGTCGCGGGGCAACTCAATGCGGCAGGGAATACAAGCGCCGCTCAGGATGCCGAGCAGGTGGGGGCGATTAATGCCGCGGCGACCTATAATGTGGTCGGGCAGTACGGGGGAGCCGTCCAGGGTCTTCAGAATATGGGGCCGCAGATGACCGGCGCGGTCGGTCAGGCTGTTTCCAACATGACTTCCACGGCGGCCAACGCATTGACGGGATTCGCGAATTGGGCGTTCAACGGCGCCGCCGGGGCCACCACGCAGACGGGAAGCGATGCGCTGAGCGTTGCCAGCACGCTCGGCAATGCCGCGACCAGCACACTCATTATTTTCCAAGGCGGCGATATCGCCGGAGCCGAGATTGGAGGTCACAAGGTTTAAGCTTTGTGATAAGAAATTATTGAGGCCCGAGAACAT
>Ga0207062_1062_pt1 | contig 30014 bp, 30 predicted proteins | sample Alteio_BWMinCont_28_FD_153266 | JGI IMG/M metagenome (GOLD analysis project Ga0207062, IMG submission 153266) | Enriched cells from forest soil in Barre Woods Harvard Forest LTER site, Petersham, Massachusetts, United States -... | ecosystem: Environmental > Terrestrial > Soil > Temperate forest >... | reverse complement strand
AAGGGTTTGCGCCTGAAGTTGCAGTAGTGACTTTTGCGGGGGGTAAAGAGTTAGATGAACCATTAATTGTGCGTCCAACGTCTGAAACTATGATACATTTTATGTATGCAAAATGGCTTAAATCATGGCGCGATTTGCCAATCAAAATTAATCAATGGTGCAATGTGGTGCGTTGGGAACTGAGAACGCGTCCTTTTTTACGCACGACTGAATTTTTTTGGCAGGAAGGACACACCGCACATGAAACTTTGCAGGAAGCAGAAGAAGAAGTGCGTATGATGCTTAATGAATATGTGAATCTCTCACAAGAATGGCTTGCAATTCCCGTGATTGCAGGGCCTAAGCCTGAAAGTGAAAAGTTTCCGGGAGCAGAAAAAACCTATACCTTCGAAGGTATTATGCCCGATGGCAAAGCATTGCAAATGGGCACATCCCATTTACTTTCGCAAAGTTTTGCGCATTCATTTGAAATGAAATTTCAAGATCGTGAAGGTAATTTAGCCTATCCATATCTTACCAGTTGGGGTGCGACTACTCGATTAGTAGGAGCAGTCGTGATGACGCATGGCGATGCTAAAGGTTTGATACTCCCTCCTAAAATTGCGCCAATTCAAGTGGTGATTATTCCTATTTATAAAGCAGATGCTGATAAAACATTGGTACTTGATACCGTCGCTCGTTTAACTGAACAACTTAAAAGTCGCAATATTCGGGTGCATGTCGATGCTGAAGAGCAAAAAACACCGGGGGCTAAATTCTATAAATGGGAATTGAAGGGCGTGCCGGTGCGCATTGAAATTGGACCGCGCGATATTGCAAGCAATCAAGCTATTCTTGCCGATCGTCTTGGCATGGGGAAAAATACTATTTCTCTCGATGCTATTGCGCAAGAAGCAGAAAAATTATTGGTGCAAGTGCAAGCAGAAATGTTCCGCCGCGCGCATGAAAAACGCGCTAACCTCTGGCATAAAGAAGCAACATTTGAGAAAATCAGTGCATTGATGAATGAAAAAAATGGCTTTGCTCAAACCGGCTGGTGCCGCAATACTGCATGCGAGGCAAAGCTCAAAGAGATTCAAGCTTCCATTCGCTGCTTGCTTGAAGAAAAAACATTTGAGCAATGCTTTAATTGTGATAAGCCAAGCGAAGGCGATGTTTTAGTAGCAAAGTCTTACTAAAAACGTTTTCGCTATACATTTTTTATTCAGGAATAATGAAATGATTACCTTTCAAGATTTTCAAAAAGTTGATATTCGCGTCGGCAAAATTATTGAAGTTGAAGATTTTCCTGAGGCTCGTAAACCTGCTTACAAATTAAAGATTGATTTGGGTCCAGAAATCGGCATTAAAAGATCTTCTGCGCAAATCGTTGATAACTATTCAAAAGAAATGTTGCAAGGCGCATTAGTTTTATGCGTGGTTAATTTTCCTGCCCGCCAAATTGGGCCATTTATGTCTGAAGTTCTCACTTTAGGCGTGCCAGGAGAAAATAACTCTGTAATATTAATTCAGCCAGAGCGCACGGTTGAACTTGGTGGGAAATTATTTTAATTGCGGTAGCAATTTTGAAATTTTACTCGGAAGACGAATGCTTCCGAGTAACTTCCGAGTTGCCCAAAAAATCAGGTTCGAAAATCTAAATAAGGGTTGGAAGTAGAAAAAAAAGAAGCATTAATTAAAGGTGATTAAGCGTAAAAAAAAGAGATCTCAACCGTAAAAGAAAGATAATTTTTTTGTATTCAAATTCTATCAAAAAAAGTAGCCAAAATAATTGTCGCTCTATAAAAAACGGTTGTGTATCCAATTAATTACCAAGTTCCATGCATACTTACTCACTGAAAAACGCGTTGCCGCAAATACTTTCAGTGCGTATAAGTGGGACACTCATCAATTTATAGAATAAGTCTTATCATTCGCTTTTAATTTTTTTTATCTCTTCAACACTTAAATCAGTGAGTTCAGCAATTTCTTGAACGCTCATCTTAGTTTTGAGTAAAAGCTTTTTTGCAATTTTCGTTTTTCCTTTTTCTTCTGCGGTTTCAAGCTCGCTGTTGAGGAAACTGATTAAAATATTTTTATGCTCAGAGTTGCCAAATAATTTTTTAAACGCTATATCAGAAGTCGGATCTAAAAAAATCATATATGCCTCCTATCTGAACAGTAATGCTCAATATCATTCGTGTTTTATTTTTTCTATCTCTTCAATAGTTAAATCAGTGAGTTCGGCTATTTCTTGAACGCTCATCTTAGTTTTGAGTAAAAGCTTTTTTGCAATCTCCATTTTTCCTTTTTCTACCGCGGTTTCAAGTTGGCTTGCTGAAGAACGTATGGCATCTAAATATCGATCGTATGCTTCTAATTCGTTTTTCGACCAATTGCTTTGCGCAAGAACATCGAATGCTTCTTCGAGCACAGACTCATTAAAAGAATCAGGTATTTTTTGCATTGTAACCGCATGTTTTAAAAAATAAATCCATTTATCAAGTATAGTATTAAGATTACCAAGAGCTTTGTTAAATTTATCAAGTTCAATAAAATGAAATTCAAGATGTTTAAGCTCATGTGCATATGTTTCATTATCTAAAATAAGATGATGACTTACATAATGAGGACTTCTAAATAATTTAAAATCAAGTACGCCTACAAAAATGACGGGTACAAGTAGATGATATTTTTCTCCGGAAGCAAGTTGTCTACTTAAGGCCAAAGAACTATAATATTGTGCTCTAGCAGCATAATCTTTTTGTGTTATGACCTGCATTTCGATTATAAATTGATGATTGCGTTGATCAGTGCATCGAACATCTACGATACTCGCTTTTGATAAGGGAGTTTCGGGTGTATTATTAGGATTATTCATGATTACTTCAGTAATCATCTCTCCTTCAACTCGTTCAAGAACGCTATTTAAAAAGCTGATTAAAATATTTTTATGTGTAATGTCGCCAAATAATTTTTTAAACGCTATATCACTCTTAGGGTCCAAGAAAATCATATTTTTATCCTTTTATTGTTATTTTTCATCCATTTGATCAACCATAACCATACGCATTTATTCTGTATTAAATTGTTATTCACACTTTCAATGGTATCGCAAGAGAGACAAATTCGCAAGAAGTGTTCGGTAATGCAAAAATTGCGAGAAAACGGTGTTAAATAGAGGTTTTTTTGATTATTCTCAAGCTTATCAGTACACTGATGAATGAAAAAAAATGGCATGCTTTTACGTTCGCATGGACACTTGCAAACAATTCAAGCAAAGGCGAAGTTTTAGTGGCCCAAGGTTGATTGAAACAAAATGTGTGGTGCAGGGGTGTCTGATTTCCTGTGCTACTCAGTATTCTCTCATACCTGAAGGCAATACAGGATGTCACAAAGCAAAGCTTGCAGAGCGCAAAATAATTTCAATGTGAATGATTTAGAGTTGTATTTGGACCCCATTTTACAAATACAAATTATTTGTGTAGATTAAGAACTATAAGTTAATTACAAACAAACAATAATTATTGGAGAATTTTATGATTTCTAAATTTATGCGTACTTTTTTAGTTTCATTAGTGCTGATACCAGCAGTAGTGAATGCGTCTGACCCAAAAAAGAATGCAGAAAGCAAAACTCATGCATTTTGGAAGCAAAAAGAACAAACATCATTGCATAAATGGCATGCAGCAAAAATCGAAGAACAAAAAGCTAAAGCCGACGCGCAGCATGATACTTGGGGCAAATGGTATATGCGTAATCGCGCTGGAATTGGAATGATATATGGAGCAGTCATGTCTGGTTTGGTAGGATATTACGTCGCGACATTAAAATCTACACGGTCAATATGGAACCCTGATCTTAACACATGTTGCGCATTACCAATGGGGGCACTTGTTGGATTTGGCGAATATTATTCGCCAGGAAGGGGGATTCATGCCGCTGGATGTTTATCTGTGGCCGTTCCTTGCATTAGCATATGGAGCCGAAATCAAAATCATAAGATATCTGATGCAAACGCATTTAGTGGTTGCGGGGCTCTGCTTCTAGGAGCTGGAGGAGCTGTAATGGGGGCAGCAATTGCCCAATCTATGCATAATAGTGCTTATGCTGATGAGACACAAAAGCAGGGCCAAGCCCAAGCAACAGTAAATAATAATAATACATCTACAGAAGAACAAAAAAAAGCTCGTTATGCGAGATCTATGAATATTATTACAAAAAACTATACCGACAGTCCAACAAATAATGCATCCATAGGATCAGACGCATATAATTCATCAATTGCTTACCAACCATGGAACAAAAAAAAATAAATTTTTAATTTACTAAAAATACTCAATGCGCTCTCAAAATCGAGGGCGCATTTTTTTTTACTTCATTCAATGATATGCTGACCGCAAATATATGTATCAACAAAATCATTGAAGGTTTTTATGAATAATCAATTAATCACTCAATTTCATGCATATCTGCTCACTGAAAAAAGAGTTTCGCACAATACTTTTAGCGCGTATAAACGAGACATCAATCAATTTATAGAATATTTATCCCAAAACAAAACCAATCTTGAGACCATTGGTATACAGGATGTAAAAGAATATGTGCGCTATATTAAAGAAACAGTGCATCTGACTGCGCGCAGTATAACGCGCAAAATTTCTGCATTGAAAGTTTTATTTTTATATCTGCATGAGCATCTTAATTTTGTAAATGTAGTCCAAGATTTGACTTTTCCAAAGTTAGAAAAAAAATTGCCGCATTATTTGAGCGAAGAAGAAGTACAAGAATTATTGATTGCGGCAGGCAATGACAACTCAGAGCAAAAAGAACGGAATAAAGTTATTTTGTATATGCTGTATGTGACTGGCATGCGCATTAGTGAATTAATTAGTATTGAGCTCTCTCATTTTCATTTTGATACAGGATTTCTGGAAGTCCAAGGCAAAGGGGGCAAAGGGCGCATGATCCCCATTCCACAACCGATCATGCAATTAATTCAGGAATATATTCAAAAGGCACATCAAATTTTTATGCAGAATGGCGCTCGTCAGACTGATTACTTATTTCCTATTGTTTATGCCGGCAAGATTAAACATATCACGCGCCAAGCAGTGTGGATTATTTTAAAAAAATTGTGCAAAAAATCTGGCATCAGTAAATCTATTTCTCCGCATCATTTGCGCCATTCATTGGCGACTCATATGCTCAAGAATGGCATCGATTTACGCTCATTGCAATTATTACTTGGGCATGAAAATTTGGCGACAGTGCAAGTATATACGCATGTGGAAACAAGTTATTTGCGCACGATATACGATAAAAAACATCCGCGATCGTAGATTCGCGTCTGCTATTTATTGCTATTTTGTTTTCAATACTCGTATATTATGGCTTAGAAGATTATGAATCGGGAGAATATAAGTATCTTATTTTGAGGGGAGATGTGTACATGAAAAAAGTTCATATTGTAGGGATTATTTCGCTTTTATTTTCGCTGACAAGTTCTGCCGTTGTTGGCATCAATGCATCTTTAAATGTGCCATGGCTTGTGGTGGGCGCGGGGCCAGCGGGCATTGCAATAGTAGGGGTGCTGCTTGATAGCGGTGTGCCTGCACAGCAAATAGTGTGGATTGATCCTGAATTTAATGTTGGCAGAATGGGAAAGTTTTATCAAAATGTTCCGGGCAATGCAAAAGTAAGCCAATACATCTCATTTTTAAAAGCGTGCCATTCTTTTGGTGAAGTTAAAAGCCAATCAATCGATTATTTATTTAGTTTGCCTGTCGATAAAACGCCAGAACTTAAAGTTATTATCAATCCCTTACTTGATATCACCAATTATTTACGCACACAAGTGATCGCATTGCAAGATGAGCTGATGGGATTAGATTTTCATGATGATCAATGGTATGTGGATACCAAACGATTAACGGTTCGCTCTGATCATGTGATTTTAGCCACAGGCTCTCATCCTCGCACCGTGCAATATAAAGGTATACCGCAAATTCCTCTTGATATGGCGGTTGATAAAGCGGCATTGGCCACTTATCTGAAGCCTGACGATAAAGTGGCGGTGATTGGTAGTGCGCATTCAGCATTATTAATTATTCGTTATTTAACAGAGCTTCCGGTTTCGCTTATTCTTAACTTTTATAAAAAACCAATTGTATTTCCAACGCCAATGACTGGCGGCGTGGCATGGCAAGAAGCAGGGATCAAGGGCGAGCTTGCGACTTGGGTGAAAAGTGTTTTACTTAAAAATCCGCCATCAAATTTAATGCGCATTTATAATGGACCAGACACTTTAAATTCATGGCTTACTATTTGCACAAAAGTTATTTTTGCGGGCGGCTTTGATCGCAATGACTTGCCTCCAATTAATGGGGATACCAGTGTATATGCAAAATATGATAGCACTTCGGGCGCTATTGGGCCTCGCTTATTTGGCGTTGGCATTGCTTTTCCTCAGCAAAAAATTGATCCGCTGGGCAACATTGAACATTTAGTTGGGTTGCCATTCTTCATGCCGTATATTCAGCAGATGGTGCCTGAATGGATGAAGAAGAAGCTTAATCGTCGATTATATGAATTTAAAGATTTATTCAGGATTGCGGTTTTATAAATTCGAGCGTAAATTTTCGGGTGGCAAAGAGCATCAACTGCTCTTTGCCCTTTTCATTTTTTGCCACATAATTATACTTATAGAAAATATAAAATTAAACTATAATGTATGCAAAGCACAAATTATAATTGAAAGCTCCGCCCGCCCGCCGTAGCTTGCCGAGTCGGAAGGCCCGGATAAGCGGAGGCTGGGTAGCCTTGGCAGAGAACTTTCAAAAAAATAAGGATTTCAAATCATGAAAACTCTTTTTACCGTCGATCAAAAGCCCTTCATGGCAATTTTATCATCGATGCAGCCAATCTGCACAAAGCGTACCACGCTTGATGCAACCGCCTCCATCTTGTTCCAATTAGGGCATAAAGAGTTGGTGCTTAAAGCAACTGATTTAGAAATTAGTTTGCAATCAAGCTACTTATTTAAGGAAGGCGATATTGATGAGCCGCGTTCTTTTTTGGTTTCCGGCCGTCGCATTTTTGATTTGGTCAAAGAGCTTGAAGGTGAAATTGAGCTCAAAGTAGATGACCAACAGTTGGTGGTGAAAGCAGGGAAAGTAAAGCTTTCATTAAACATTAAAGATGCCCAAGAGTTTCCGCCATTTCCTGAACGCATCGAAAATTTAATGCAACTCGATTCAGCGTTTTTGCTTGAAATGCTCAATAAGGTAGCATTCTTAATTCCGCAAAATAATGCCAATCCCGCTATCAATGGTTTATTCTTAGAAATTTCAGATAAAGAAATGACGATGACTAGTACCGATGGCCATTGTCTTGCCCAGTTGAAATCAGAAAAATATACCCTTGCAGAGCCAAAAAAATGGCTACTCCCCCGCAGGGCAATATTTGAAGTTAAAAAAATATTAGAAGGTTCTGAAGATGCTTCAATCTTTTTGGGCGTGTGCGGCAATCAATTAGTATTCTCGGGCGATTCATTTAATTTCTTTACCAAATTGCTGGGAGATCCATTTCCACAATATCATTCTATTTTAGATCGCCAAGACTTTCTACCGGCAAAAGTTGATCGTGGGCATTTTGTCAAAACCTTAAGACGATCAGCCTGCTTACTTTCTGGCCAATTCCTTGCAACCAAGTTTGGCTTTTCAAGCGATATGCTCAATGTTTCCATGCAAAATAAAGAAGTGGGCAAACTCGAAGAAGAGTTGCCATTATCTGAGTTTAGCGGTGCAGAATTAGATATTCGCTTTTATGCGCCTTATTTGCTCAATGGATTGCAAGTATTTAATGATGAAGCATTAACTTTCTATCTACGCAATTCAGCAAAACCGATCATTTTTGAATCTCAAGCGCAAGATTATCGCTTATTATATTTGGTGATGCCCGTTGCACCAACGCATGGCGGATAAAAATATACGGTGCTATTAACAGAAATTCAGATTAAAAATTTTCGCTGCTTTTCACAGATATCTCTTGAGCTTAAAGGGCCTTTGGTGCTCATTCAAGGGGTGAACGGTTCGGGTAAAACTTCATTGCTTGAAGCATTACATTATTTGTGCTTTTTACGTTCTTTTAGAACGCATAGCCCAAGGGATTTGATTCATTTTGGTTCAGAAGGTTTTTTTATAAAAGCCCAGATTGATGATGCGCAATCAGCTTCCCACGAAATTCAAGTTGGCTTTGCAGGCAAAAAACGTTTGGTTAAAATTAATCAGAAAGCGATTAGCTCTTATAAAGAATTAATGGATTATTATCGCATTGTAACGATCACTGAAGATGATTTGCATTTGATTAGCAGTGGCCCTGAAATTCGCCGGGCATTTATTGATCAAGCATTATTGCTTGATGATCCTGAATTTATTCAAATTATGCGCAACTATAAACATATCGTAGATTCTCGTAATGCTTTACTCGCCCAAGGGCGAATCAACTTAGAATCCTATACTTTATGGACCGATCAATTATGGGCAACCTCGCGCATTCTTCAAGAGCGCCGCATAGCAATGCTGGGCCAGCTGCAAGACATCACCAATCAAATGTTAGCAGAGAATTTTAATGATCCGCTCAGCGTAGCATTTGCTTATAGCCCTAAAAAAGTAGGGCCTGAGGTGGATGAGATTGAATTTAAAGCTATGCAGCCGGGCCTCTATGCTGAAGAAACTCGCTTTGCCCGCTCATTGTTTGGCGCTCATTTGGATGACTTTGTGATAAAGTTTCAGGATAAGAAATCCAAGGTTTTTGCCTCCCGAGGCCAGCAAAAGCTCATCGTGCTCCTGATGAAGGTGGCTCAAATGAAGCATATTGGGGGCAATAAGGGCGGTAATTCAACGATCTTCCTGCTTGATGACTTTATGACCGACTTTGATCCTGGCAGGGCACATACCTTGCTTGATATCCTCTGTGGACTGGAAAATCAGCTTATCTTTACTTCTCCTATCGATCGAGGGTCTTTTGAAGATAAACTCTCTGACCGGGGGGCTTATCAGGTTAAATTGACACCCTGAATAGTTTGGGCTTTAAATAAGGTAATTTTAATTTTTTTATTGTTGACAGGCATGCAAAAAAGATTTATATTAACTGAGTATAAATCGTGATTTATCGGGCTTTATTTAGGTTCTTGACGATTTTATCAACTTGACTTTTTTCACATTTCTTTTAATCTATAAATGTGAATATGTTTGGGGTTCAAATCCCAACTTTAATTAGGCTTCATTACTACTCTCCTTTTTTCCATCGCATTGATTTCGGTCAGTGCGATGGTTTTTTTATGGGGTTTTTTTATTTTGATCTTGATATAAAATAATTATTAGAGTGAATTTAAAGGTGATATATCAAAATTATTGGGGAAATATATTATGACAAAAGAAAGCCTACTTAAAAGAATTACGCTTGATCCAAAAGTGATGGTCGGTAAGCCAGTTATAAAGGGTACAAGATTGACGGTACAATATATTCTGGGATTACTTGCCAATGGTATGGCGATCAATGAAATATTAGAAGAATATAATGGGCTTGAGCAAGATGATATTTATGCTTGCTTATTGTTTACAAAACAAAATTAATTTATATTGTCTTCGATTTTTTTATATCAGCTTCAAATCTCTTGCGCATACGCGATGAATCATTTCTTGTATGCTTGTTTGAGGTTGTATTCTTTTACAGCGAGCAAAGCTTGGACAAATCTTGCATCCGCTTCAGCAAGTCGAGCTTTTAGTTCGTCTTGAAGTTCAGCTGGGCTTTTTACAGAATCAACTAATTTTTTTGTTTGTTCAGATACTGTTTGCTGCGATGCAGATGAAGATGGGGCTGATTGATTTAATTGCACTTTAGGTTGATTATTTTTATCTGCATTTTCTTGGGTTTTAGTATCTTGCTTATCGCTGCTTGCATACATAGTAGTGGTGATTAAACTGTAGCATAAAATTAATGATAATCTCATTGGTTTATTCCTCAATTTTTGTATGGATTGATATCAATATGAATTCTAATGATTTTTTTTTAAAAAACAAAGATATTAAATTTTAAAGCCTTAAAAAAAATGATTGGAACGTCCAGAAAGAACATTCCAATCATTATATCAAAATAAATATAAATTAAGCACTGATATTTTCAGCAGCTTTGGATGGAGCACCTGGAGCGCTTACCACAATAACATCGGTGGCAGCATTGTAGTTTTTATTAACGTTTGCATACGCTGTATTATAGAAAATGCGATTGCCAGTACCTTGATCATCTACGCCATTGACTGCATTATTAAACACCTCATTGCGTTGCACCGTATTAAGCGATGAATCAGAAGCGATACTAATGCCATTGCCAAAAGGAGGCAAGCTGGAAACAATTGGATTAAAACCATTGCCACTGACCACGTTATTATTTACCGCATTTGCAACGCTGGTTTCTCCCACGAAGATGCCATTCGTTCCATTATTTACGACGGTGTTATTTTGAACGGTGCATGCTGAGGTGCCTGCAACAAATATGCCATCTTTTTGAGCGTCTGTTGCAAAACAATTTTCAATCACTACGCCTGAGGAACTTACATCAGGATAAAATCCATCAGTTGCTGGACCTTGCGCAATGCAATTGCGAAATACCACATTAGAAGCGGTGGTACCACTTACGCCTAAGCCAGGATTGCTCACATGATAGCAAGAAAGATCTGCTGCTGGATCTTGATTAGTGTTATCAATATCAACAACACAATCCTCTACTAAAAATCCTGAACCTTGATAGATGCCTAGTCCTTCTGGCGCTGTATTTCCTAAAGTTGGAGTATGCGCAGGTCTATTGACTAACGTACAATTTTTAAAAATAACATCATTGCATAGTTGGGCTGGGTCTGCGTCGCCAAATTGTACTAAGTTTAGTTTGGTTGGAGCTCCACCAACATTAGTAAAAGAGCAATTTTCAACAAACATACCATTCATTTGTTGCACCAATAAATTGGAAAATGTAGCACTTGGAAATGCGCTGTTTACTAATGCGCAATCTTGATTTGCACCACTGAATTTAAGACCATTGCCGCAATTAGCAAACACGCATGTAACAAATGTAATATTAGTGGAACCAGAAACTAATGCACCAGCATTATTTGAAGTAAAGAATTCAGAATCTTGTACAAGAATATCTGATGAATTTTCGATAAATAAGCCATTAAAATTGTTTACGGTAAGTAAGTTGGCAAGAAGACCTTTTCTTGAATTTACGATATGGATAGCATTTCCATTTTGAGTTTTGGAACTGATGTTTTTTATTGCATCACTTTCAATGACGAATTCTGAAACATTTTTGACCAATATACCGGTCGCATTTACATTTGAAAGAGAAAGTGAAAATGTTTCAAGATTTAATTTAACATTATCTGCTTTAATAGTAATTGCTGCTCCTGCACCATCATATATGATATCTTCTTCTAATCGATATTCTCCCGAATTCTTGATAACAAGCGGTATATCTTTTTGTTGTATGCAACAATCTTTAGCGACGGTAATAGCCGTCGGAAGAAGGCTCAGCAGCAAAGCTAAAGATGTAAAACCAAAAGGACGAATCATAAGGACTCCTTTTTTTATAGATAATAAAATAAATAAATAAACTATGATACATCTTAGACGTAAAGCTTCACCGTTTTCAATACCTTTATTTATTACGTTTTTCATACCAATCGATAAATTTTTGTACTGCTTTATAGCGATGGCTATAGCTTTGATCTTTGGAATTAAGCCAAAGTTGATCGATAGTTTTATCATGTCCTTCGGGAATAAAGATAGAGCGGTAGGGCAATTGTTTATGGACGATTTCAGGTACCGGAGCAGTTAAGACGCCTTTGGTGATACCTTCGAAAAATTCATAAGAGTTTGGCCCATCAATAAACACCAAACAATTAAGCATGTAGGCGCGTGGGTCATCTTGGGCGAGTTTCCAAATGCCATCCAATCCAATGCCTTCATAAACATATTTGGTGAATACACCGGGGAATCGATTATATTTTTCTATGTAAATCCCGCCATCATCAATCATGAGGGGTTTTTTTAATAATTCCCATGCATGCTGCGCTTTGCCTAGTGCTACATTACGAATATCCATATCTTGATACTCGGGTAAATCGAGCGCTTCTTGCGTGACTATGATTGTGGGGTCAAGTTGTTGAAGATATCTTTTTATTTCTTCAAATTTACCATGATTGGTGGTTACAATGATAAGCTGTTTGGTCATAAAGATCCTTAATTTTTGACTATTGTTTCAGTGAAGTTTTGACGAAAATATATGATTATGTAATAGTAGTCAAAACTTTAATATAGTATAAAGGAAAACACAGATGAACGCATCGCAATGTCTCAAATTATCTTTAATTTTTTCTTTATGTGCACCAATACTTGCACTTGGGTCTGAATTATCAACTAATGACTTTGATAATAAAAATAAGGAAAAACAACTTAAGCTCAGAGAAGAGCGCAATTCAACGCAGAAATTCATATGGAAGTATGCAGGTGTAGGACTTGCTTTAACCTTAATTGCACCGTATTGTTTTCAAGTAATTGGACAATTAAGTACATCAATGTGTCCAGTTGCGCCTGCGTGTCCAATTCAGCCGATATGTCCTATGCTGCCCGAATGTCCCGCTCAAATTGAATGTCCGCCTAAACCCGAATGCATATGCTCAGCCCCAAATTCAAATGGATATGAATCATATGACAAAGTTTTTTTTTCTGATGGAGAATTTCATGAGCGCCATCGAAAATGTTATAGACCATGGGAAAAGTTACCAAAAAATACTCAAATTAGTATTGATTTGATAAATTGCGGAAAATGTTCTAGGCGGAATGCACGGGATCCACTTATTACTTTTATCAATGAAAAAGATAAATTTGCATCTGGTCGTACAGACATGGATTCTAGTACATGGTGGACCCATGGGCAAAGAGCAGGACTCGGTTACTTAAAACCGCTTCCAGAATTTGAAGATTATATAAAAAAGGATATGATGGTAGCCCAATTATTAGAAGAAACACAAAAAATATTTAATGAGCTATGTGGTAATGAACCTATAATATGTATTCATGAGGCTTCTGATAAAGGCGGTAGGCTTACCAATTTTGATCATTTTGCCCAACGCACTAAAGAACAATGTTTTAAAGAAAATAATAATAATAATAATAAAACTATGTTAAAACCTTCTCGCATTGCTCGTAAAGTTGCATTAGCTAGAGATAAACACAGAAAAAAAATAAAATAAATGTTGCACTATGAATTATAAAAAAATTATTTATTTTTTACTGATTGTTTTTAGTATGCATCTTTATTGTGATGATGAGACAGAGATAGCTGACGTTGAAAATAGGAAAGAGCAGATTAAAAAAGGTAATCTTGCATTACCAAGCTCTCAACAACCGGGCCCATTATTTAGCTTTGGCCAAAACGTGATTGATAAAAATAGTTTTCAGGTTTTTGGCATTGTTGATTATTTACAAGGAAAATGCAGCGGTAGAAAATATAATGATGTGATTCCAGCTTTATTATATGCATTTAATAATCATTGTTCTTTATATGTGGCTGCACCTTTTGCTACGCAATCAACTTTCTTTGATGGGCAACAAAATGGGATTGAAAATATACAGGTGCAAATAGAGTTTGATCTGTATAATAATGATAAAGAAAAAGCGAGCGATGAAATTACTTTTGTCGGCGCTGTTTTAATTCCCGCAGGATCTCCATTTAGTAATCCAGCCACTGGCTTTACTGCGCCAAGCTTTTTTTTAGGTACCACAGCAAGTCATATGGCAGTGGAATGGTATTTTTTTGTCGCCGCAGGCGCACTATTAACAGCACCGCGTAATAAAACAAAGTTTGGTGATGTATTATTGTATGATTGTGGAATTGGAAGAAATATTCATGGAAACCCCGATGATTATATTTTGACTGCAATACTGGAAATTAATGGTTTTTATGATGGACCTGATATAATAAATGGCGTATTAGATTGCAACTCCGGCAATAACACAATTTATGTTGGCCCATCATTATGGTTTTCAACTAAAAAATTAATCTTGCAAGCAGGCATAGAGTTTCCGATAGTGGAGCAGTTAAGAGGTATTCAACCGCAAAAACAATATCTTGCTACTTTAACGGTTGGTTGGAAATTTAATTGAGTATGGGACAGAAGAATGATTAATCAGAATTATCTTATTATATGCTGCATATTGAGCTTAATACCAAGAGTTAATGCTGAAGAGTACGTATATCCCGTTGCTTTTTGTACTCAAGATAATCAACAGCACATATATTTATTATATCAAAAATCAATTCGGCATATTGAATTATGGGTGCTCGATCCGAGCACCAAGATCGTAAATAAAGCATTATTATCTTCTTTTACGCCAGCAGGCTTGCGCATATTGCCTGATGAATCAGGATTTAGTTTTATCGATAATGGGCGCATCAAAATAAAACAGTTTTGCAAACGTTCTCCTAAATCATTGGATATTTATGAGCCAATATATGATATTGGCGTTGTTGAATGGAGTACTCCTACCCAATGTTATTTTAGCGCCAAGGAGAATGGGAGCAGCAATATTTATGCACTTAATATGCGCGCAGAGCTCACTAAAATTGTAGGAAGTTCTGATAAATGTGTTGATTGTTTATATCCCCAAAAAGTTGGGGATCAATTATTTTATATTGAGCGTACTGAGTGTTCTGGCGGCCATCGTTTTGCAATAATGCAAACCTCATATCCTGAAATAAGCTATGATCAAACTAATTTTAATGATGTAAACAATTTTGACGCAAAAGTAAAAGTAATGCTGGCTCAACAAGCAATGAATGAGCCTTCAGACAATTGCCAACCAATTAAGAAACTTATATGCGATTGGGAAGATCAAGCGCTTGCTTTTTTGTGTATGGTAAGCCCACATGAAGGATTTGTGCTTGAGCATCCAAGTAAAATTGATAAACAAGATAAAACAATCATTTTATCGTATTACCGAATATTAATGGAATCGGATAAATGGCATCGCTCATATTTATTTTCATTTGAGGTGCCATTGCATCTTTTATTACCTGACAGTGCTTCACGGCTTTATGAATCAATGTTGCCATTGTTACCGCGACACATTGGAGATTATATTTATTTTGTTGATTGTTCACGGCATACAGAAAATTTTAACCTTACAATGTATATATATCATTTAGAAGATGGGAAAATAACGCAGCTTGCGAATGCTTATGAAATAGGCCAAGACTTTTTTGCGCCTATACAAATTGATAATACCTTATTATATGGCGGGTCAATTTTGCCTGATTCTGAGATTGCACCTTGCATGCGGATTAATCAAGATGGCTGTATGTGCTGTGAGCTGCCAAGAATACGCAAAGAAGCAAGTGCAAAGCAAGTGGTTGCTATCAATCCCAAGCCGAATTTACCCCATCTTAAGCTATTGTAGTTGAGTTCACCTTCAGCTTCCCTATCATTCTTCATGTAGCTTTTAACTATTTTATATAATTGGTGAGCACTATATGCAAGTGCTACACAGGTGCCGGCTGCTAGTCCAAGTTGAGCAGTACTTACCGCCAAATCAGCAGCGGCAGATCCACAGCTTTGAGTAGTTGGTGTTGTTTGACTTGCATTTGCACCACCATACGCGATAAATGTTATCATCAATACTGATTTGAGAAATTTCATAGATTTATCCTCCAAAAATAATAATTTGAACTACAAATTTAAGAATACTCATACGCAAAACAATGTCAATCGGATAAATAATAAAAAATTAATTTAATTCAATTTGCATTTTAACATAATAACCATTATCAGAACCATTAAATTTTTTTTATCTTTGCTAGAAATTAAGTACTCACTCATGATATGTTTTTTTAAATTAGAAAGGATATTAGATGAAAAAAGGTTATGTCTTATTTTTTATGTTGTTATTGAATAATACAATAAGTTTAGCTGTTTCTGGTCACACACAATATCGCTTTGAAGCACTAAAGCCCTTACTTAATAATTACGAGCGTCCTTGGACATATTTAGAATTATGGGCTGATCAAGGCGAACTTGCGAGTAAAATTGCGTCCAAATATAATGCGGTATGTATTATGACTGAATTTGCCCAGTCTGACGCTCTTTTTACTCTCTGTAAGCAAAATAGTGTCTTAAAAAACCTTATCGCAGTTAAAAATGACTTGTCGGTACAAAACTTAATTAATTTAGGCGATTGTGAACACGTAGATTTTACTTTTATTCCTGATGTGACTTCTCAATATAAAGAAGAATGGCAAGAAGCGATTAAGGCGGCTTTGAATTTGGGCGATTATATTGCAATTGAAGCACCAGCCCTTTCGTCAGTAAATCATCAGCAAGTTGCATCTTATTTAGAGACAAAAGGCGGAAAACTTATCGCAAACCCTCCTGCAGAGCTTAAAGAGGTAGCTGGATCTATCTATCTATTTTCGATTCACAAAAAAACCTTGCTGCGTCGTTATTGGCAATACCAAAAAGAGATTCGTTTAGGGGAATATACCATTAAAAGTACCTTCAAAGAAAAAAAATTAATCAAAGAAAAACTTAAACCAAAAGAATATGTGGTTACTGATTGGATTCCTGGCATCAATTTATTTACTTTTAAAAAATTGAAAGGCATTTGGCCAGAAAGAGATGCAATAATAAAAATGGTATTGCCATTTGCGACTATAGAACATAATGATTTACGCATCTCAAATATTATTATTCAAGGACAAAAGCTAGTAACAATTGATGGCGATGGAAAAGGTCATGAAAATACGGCAGCTCAATTGTTGCCGCATCTTATTGAACAACTTACGTGGTCAACGAGATTAATGGATTGAGTTATTATTGTAGGTTAGGTGGATTCATTTTTCGAGCTGCTAACGATAACATTATCCATGTCCAGCCGGTAAAGATCATATCAATTCCTATAAAGGTGCCAATGACCCACATGCCTGCAAATGGCAGTTCGTGCCAAATTAATATGCCAAGCAATACCGTGATAGCACCATTGAAGAACAACCACATTTTATTCGGTATATTGTGTGTGGCTGCAAAATAAATGCGCAATGCTCCAGATATTACAAAAAATATGGCAAGCAACAAAGTTAAGCTTACGGCATTGGCAAGAGGATTCCATACTATAAAGATTCCGCCAACTATATAGAGAACACTTAAAAGTATATGGAGAAAGAAGCCACTCCATTGATTTACTTTAAATGATTTTATTCCTTCGAAGATTCCTAAAGTAATAAGCAGCGAGCCAAGAAATATAACGGAAATGAGCGTACTCATAAAAGAAAAGATGACCGCAAGGGTTCCTACAATAGCAAGACCTATGCCAAGCGCGAGATACCATTGCCAATTTTCTTTGAGTTGTGTGATGAATAGCGAATTTGGATCAAACAAATTATTACTTTGATTCATACTTTTCCCTTTGGGTTAATAAATTATTATATGCGCTTATGCGCATATCTACCTATGTTAATCACGATACTCTAAAGCTTTCCGTAATCTCCAAAATCAAATTATAACTGAAAGCTCGAAGCCTATGGCGCAGAGCTTTCCAAAAAGAAGGCCAGACCTTTTTCAAGGTCATAGCCCTCTCCCCCATAAAAAATTTTTGTAATTAATATTCTTGATAAGACAGTATCATTATTGGAATGTGTTGATCAAGTTTATAATCAATAATGTATTGCTCAAATTTTGAAAACCATTTATTTGCCTTAAGTTCAGGCGTCGCTTCTATCCACATAAAATCATAATAACATTGATCAATAAAAAATTGCTCAAGATTATCATTAATATAATTATTTGCCATCAATTCATAATAAATATCTGAAACCGTGGATTTTGGAAATGCTTGTTCAAGGGTAAGGCAGGCTATAGAATTATGCATATGCATTGACTCTAAAAAGGTTTCAATTAAGGTTCTTCCCAGTTGTATATTTTTTACTTGAATGCGTTGAAAACCATTATTTAAAAATTTATCTTGCAAGAGCAATATTTCAGATTCGGTAAATGGCTCTTGAAACCGTGAAGAGGCAATCGGTGCATAATAGCTTGATTGCGCTATATCTAAGCGTTTCATTGTGGAAACCTCCTTCCACTCAAGTGAGCTTGCGATAACTATTCCCTTCCCCCCTCCAGTTGCTAGTAGCCTACATTAAACAAATAATGAAAAGCAACAAATAAAATAATTCTTATAATAAATGTGAATATTTGTGTTGCCATAATCCGCACAAAGTTACTGCCAATGCGTCGGTGACATCAGCTTTATCGGGTGCTTTCATGGTCGGAAATAATTGTAGAATAATACGAGCCACTTGCTCTTTACTTGCGCCGCCAAATCCAGTGAGTGATTGCTTAACTTCGCGTGGTGCAAATTCATGCAGTTTGAGATCATTTTTGTTTGCAAGCAAATATAAGGTGCCGCGTAAATAACCGAGCTTCAAAAAATTTTGAGCATTTTTGCCTAGAAATGGTGTTTCTAGCGCAAGATCGGTGACCATATGCGTCTGTATTTTTTCTGCAAAAAAATCATGAAATATGCCAATACGCTCACTTAAACTTTTTGTAGGATTCATTTTCAGGCAACCATAATCAATAACAAATGCCTTACTCCCCTCTTTTTTCATGATACCAAATCCTGCAAACTGAAATCCCGGATCAATTCCTAAAATGGTCATTATACTCTCCTTTATTGCTATATTCCGTTAAATATATTAAATTTTATCTTATTTTATCTGCAAATAATAGTTGTGCGAAGAGAAAATTAAAAATCAGTTAATAAATTGAGAATGAAAAACATGTTATTGAAATATTCATTTATGGTAGCAATGATGTTTTGTTGTTGTGCTTACACAAATAGTAATGCATCTGCGCAATCTTCACTATCAAAGTTATTGCATTGCTGTTCACCCCAGAATAACTCTGTGCAGAAATATAAATCTGATAAAGATATTAAAGTGGAAAAAGAAACCGCTGATCAGGAATTATTGAATGCTGCTTGCAAATTTGATGAAGAAGGCTTGGAAACTGCATTCCAAAAAGGAGCATCGTCAAACATAACCATATATGGCAAATCAATGGTGACTTATTTTTTAGAAAATAAGCCACAAAATTATTTAGATTTGACCTACTTAGCAGCAAAAAATGGAGCACCTGTAGAAGGAGATCAAGCCCACTCTTTATCTGGAGACGCGGTACGAGCGGAGCGACCTTGCCAAACTTTATTTTGGCTCAAAGCTGGGGAAATTGAAAGTAAATCGATTTTTCGACAAATTTCTCTTAAGACTGCTGTGCAAAAAGCAGCCCAAAACGGATATAAAGCTGTTGTGGAATATGCTTTAAAGAACGGTGCAATTTGGACATCAAAAGATGCTAATGGTAATCAGTTGATTGATAATGCGATTAAAGGTAATCATCGTTCTACGGTGGAATTACTTGAATTACACACACCCGCTGGTTTTTTACCACCTATAGAAGTTTGTAAAATATATGGCAAGATTTTATTATATGCTTGCCAAAATGGGTACGAAAATTTAGCTGAAAGATCTCTTACAAAAATTGATCCAAACTTTTACGATGAAAAAGGAATGACACCGCTTATGTGGGTTGCGAGAGAAGGCTTTTATACTATTGCTGAGCTATTATTGAAAAATGGGGCAGATCCCAATATTGTTTCAGGTAATAAGCGTAAAACAACCGCAGCTCTTATTGCGGGGCAAGAGGGTGAGATTGATATTGTAGAGTTATTAGAAAAATATCATGCTGATACTACACAATGTAAATATAAAAATCTTTCGGCTCGGGATTGGTTACAAAATGTTCAGAAATCAACGACTGTTATTAGTTTTAGGTGATTACCTTTGTTATTAAAAAATAAAAAAAAGCGCCATGAACAATAAAATTCATAGCGCTTTTTTTTTAACATTCAAAATTTTAGCGTTTGATAGTCTTGGTAACTATTTTCGCTCTTTCAAACATTCTTTGAATGGTTGACGAAATTGGATAATGGAATGCTTGAGCTAAAGCAACTTCCTCTTGCAGGATTTTATCAAATGGGAGTACCACCAATAAATTATCAGAGGCACGGGTCAAATTATCCACCGCTTTAATGGTTAAATAATTAGTATCAAAGCTATTTGGTAATGCAGCTCTAAACTCTTCAAGTGTTTTAACGGGGATTCCATTAATTTCTTTAATGGTAATTCCTGGGGCTAAAGTTCTTGAGCGGTAGAGTTGAGAATTTGGGAAAATGTGCGTTACAATCAGTATTGGTTCGGATTGATTTTTCAATTCGGTGTAGCGAGCAAGGCCAGTTGCTTGATTAATTAATGGCTTTAAATGATTGATAGCTAATTCCATAATCACCATGCCGCCAAAAACTTCATAATCAATATCTTCATAGCCAGGGTATCTTTTACGCACCGGCAATGATTGAGAATGAGCAAATTTACAACTAAACTCTAATCGTTTACCAGATCTATAGACAACTAATTTTACTTCTTGGCCAATTGCAAGACGCGAAATATAATCGACGATCGAAACTTTATCTTCACTCCATGGAATTGACATTTCTCCATAGATATCCAAGCGTAAACCATTGATTTCATAAATCATGTCGCCTGATTTCACCCCTGCATTATACAGCGGACTATCTTTAACAATTTCTACGACATAGCAGCCACCTGGTTGAGGATTGCCTAAATAACTGGTTAAGTTATCGGTTGCATTTACTGATAGTATGCCTAAGAATGGTTTGCGTAATAAGTTTACTTTATCGAGGTCTGGCTGAATTACGATCAAATCATTGATTGGAATTGCGTAACCAACATTTTGAGCTTCCATGATACCGGAACTATTGATACCAATAACTTGTCCTGCACTATTTAAGAGTGGGCCACCTGAATTACCAGGATTTATAGGGGCACTTATTTGAATTAAGTTTTGCTCTCTGCCACTAATTACTCCGCTGGTACTTTTAAGCGATTCTTGCCCGAGAGGATAGCCAAGAGCCAGAACTTCATCAGATCGATATACGGTATCGGAATCGCCCAGTGGTAAAAATGGCACTTTGCCAAGGTGTTGGCGAATATATTCTAGATCTTCATCAGATACTTGGAGTAATGCGATGTCGCGATCAGGGCAGATGCTGATGATGCGCACATCAATTAATCTTTTGCCGAGAGAAGGAATCTGGATCCAAACGGCAATTGCTTGATCGACCACATGAGCGTTGGTGATTATTCTGCCGGTATCGCTAATAAAAAAACCACTGCCGCGCGCGGTGTATTGACTTGGGGTGCGATAGGGTTGTAACCAATCAAATTCTGCAATTTGAGAAAAAATTTGTACTACCGTATCTCGCACTTGCTCTTGCACGGGGCGCCATAAGCTTTTGGTGACTACCGGGCCATCATGAGCGATATCATCAAGCGCGGGATCATTATAAACTTGGACTTGTTTCTTTTTTGGGGGTTGGACCGGTGCTTGCTTTTTGAAAAAAGAGAAACCATAGGTATTGTGCGCGAGCATACTGAGCAACATAACTATGGTAAATCGAACGTGAAACTTATTCAAAGTGTTCCTTTTAAGTTTGGGTGTTGGGTGGGTTTTCTTGCTTACAATTATTTTAACTTATATTTTTTATTCTACTTCGCCAGAAAACCTCATACTTTTAAAATCTGGGGATGAATGGCGAGTAGAACCCTTCGTAGCTTTAGCGAAGTAGGGTAGGCTTCGAAGAATTCCGCGCGATACAACAGCTAAAAGCTGTTGTGCGCTTCATCTTGGTTGTTGGTGTGAAATCATGCATTGTGCTTACCATTTTTTTATTGCTACTTGTCTCATTATATAATGAATGAGCTCCCTTTATGCACAGCCCTCCTACTACGATTAATGCTGCAATCGACAAAACTAAATCGCTTTTCTTTGAAACTGCTTGATTTCGCATGGTTCACCTTTCACATTATTTTACGGGTATTTCATAATTAACTTTAGCAAAAAAAGCTAAATTAGCTAGAACTGTTTTTAAAATTCCTCATCTATATCTTCAAATTTAGTGAGCTCTTTGGCAAAATGCATAAATGTCGTGCCCGTTGGGCCATTACGTTGTTTACCTATAATCAATTCAGCCCCCGATGGGTTTTCCGTTTCAGGGTTATAAACGATATCACGATATAAAAACATAATCACATCCGCATCTTGTTCGATCGCCCCTGATTCACGCAAATCAGAGAGCATTGGCCTTTTATCCATGCGGGAGTCCACCGCACGAGAAAGCTGAGATAAAGCTAAAATAGGGATACCTAATTCTTTTGCCAGCGCTTTGAGAGATCGCGAAATTTCAGACACCTCTTGATGTCGGTTTTCATGTTTTTTGACCGTATGAAGCAATTGCAAATAGTCAATGATGAGAAATTGAAGCTTGTGTTCAATTTTAAGTTTCCGGGCTTTTGCGCGAAGTTCCATAATATCGAGCATAGCGGTATCATCAATAAAAATCTTGCGTTCGGCTAATCTACCGGCAACGTTGGTGAGCTCTAGCCATTCATCAGAGCTGATAGTTGCATTACGAATATTATGATGGGAAATTCCCGATTCGGCTGAAAGTAAACGCAACGTGAGTTGTTCAGCGGCCATTTCTAAAGAAAAAACGCCCACAGAAAAACCTTGAGCTGCAGCAGATGCACCTATACTCAGCGCTAACGCCGTTTTACCCATTGATGGACGTGCGGCCAGTACGACCAAGTCCCCATTTTGTAATCCGGACGTCATTTGGTCTAGTTTTTTATAACCGGTAGGAATGCCTGTTATACCTTTGCTATGGCTTTTAATATCAGATAAATGTTGAAAAGTTTTTTTTATCCAAATATCAAGTTGTACAAAACTTTGTCCGGTGCGTTTATTTGAAATTTGAAATATTGTTTTTTCAGCTTCATCAAGCACTGCTTCAATATTTTTTTCATCTTGCGCATAGCAATTGGTAATAATGCCTGTCGCCGAGCCAATGAGCTCGCGCAACACCGATTTTTCTTTGACAATTTTTGCGTGTTGCTCAAGCAAACCTGCCGTTGGTATATCTTCTTGTAAGGAAATAAGGTATACAATGCCGCCCACTGCTTCTAATTGCTCTTTTTTGATCAGCTCATCTTGCAAGGTAACTAAATCGATACGCTTGAATTGTTGCACAATGTGACTAATTGTTTGAAAGATTATGCGATGTTGTGGCGAATAAAAATCATCGGCGCACAGAATTTCTGTGACGCGAGCGAGTCCTTCATCATTTAATAAGAGTGTGCCTAAAACAGAACGTTCAGCTTCCAGGTTTGCTGGAAGCTGTTTTCCTAAAAATCTTTCATGATCGATAGCTTTTGGTTTTCCAAAGCGCTGTTTTTCTTTTTGCATCTCAATCAAGGTACCTTTGCCAAAAATTATTCAGGAAGAATGGTGACTTTTACAACTGGCTTTAACGAAGAAGATAATTTAATAATAATGTCGTAAGTACCTTTTTCTTTTATTGATTTATTGAATTCAACTTGGCTTTTGGTAATGCTCACGCCTTTTTCAGCTATTGCATCCACAATTTCAGCAGGATTAACGGAGCCATATAATTTTCCATCATCATGCATTTTACGTTTTAAGGTGAGCTTTAATGAATTAATCTTTTCCGCAAGCATGGAAGTTTTAGATGACACCACTTCTTTGCGGTGTTCTACTTGTTTTTCCCGTTTTTTATAAAAGTTTTCATTATTCTCGTTAATTTCCACTGCTAATTTTTTTGGAAATAAGAAGTTTGTTGCATAACCATCTGAAACTTTGATTATTTCGCCTTCAATGCCTACTTTTTCAATACTCTTGAGTAAATAAACTTTCATCGGGGGACTTTCGTTTTATAACTATACATTAAACTATTTTAAGCTCTTTCATTATAATCCAAAAAATGAGAGTTGAAAATCTTCAATTTTGGTAAGTTATGGCAAAGTGCACCAAGCAAACGATTATTTTTTGTGAAATTCCTTTTTAATTAAACTTTTGAATTTAAAAAATGTTGCTGTTGGCACTGAGGGTTATAATTTGTCATAACAAAATGTTATGCGACATATTTAGTCATGTATAAAGGATTTATCATTTATTATTAAAGTAATGAGCAATTGCTCATTACTTTAATAATCGCTTTTTATTAAATTATTTTTTTCTTTTTAAATCTGCTGCCAATTTTCAACGATAAATCTTGGTTCGGTATCATTAATATCGTCTTCACCTTGCTCGCGCTTGAGTATGCATTGCAATCCACATACTTTATTGTTACTTTCAAATACGGACGCTTGAATTGCAATATTTTTATTATCGAGCGCAAAACTTAACTCCCCTTTATAACTTGTTGTTTGATAAACGATCCAATTATCTATGGGAATAATTATCTTGCCGCTCTCGAGCAACACGCGATCAAAGTTTTCTTGTGCACATGCAATGCCATAATTAAGTAATGCTTGGGCGGCATTAAAATGTTGCTCATATCTTGCACGTTGCATTGCAATATCAACGGTATACGTCGTTGAATGCCATATGGTCATCACCGAAACACTTAATAAGGAAATGACTAATAACACCATCAAAAGACTTGAGCCTTTATTGTGGAGTATCATGCAATTTCTCCATTTCTGATTGCCACCAAGGTAGAATTTTCGTTAAATGAAATCGTAATACTATTAATCCATTCGGTTTCATTTTTTTGAATTTTTTGAAGATTAAAATTAAGACGGGAAAAAGAACTACACACAATACTTTTTGATCTCTTGCCCCAACTTTGTGTATCGGCGGAATAAACACCTTCGCTTCGTACTATATTCTTATCTTCGATGCCCCACCCAATAGCAACTCCATCGCCCTGCCAAATAAGTTCAGTGGCAGAAATTTTTTTCCATGCAGAAAGCTGCGCGGGTGCCGCGCGCAATTCTCGGACTAATAAATCCTGTGCCGCACACGCCGACATAAATTCGCTACTTTTTTGGCTTTGCTTTTTTAAAAAGGATTGCGTTTTAATCATCCAATTAAAGGTTACAATGGTGAGCAATGATAACAGTAAAAAATACACCAAACATTCAATCAAGCCAAAACCCGGCTGATGACGCGCAAAGTTAATATGTTTAGCGGTATGTTGCATTAGCGTGTGCCTTGAAAGCTCTCCGTCAGAGACTCCCAGCCTTCGCTTATCCGGGTCTTCCGACTCGGCAAGCTATGGCGGGCAAGCCGAGCTTCAGTTATAATTTGAGTGCGCTTTCGCGCGCTTGTTGAGTTCAACTCTAAACCGGTGGTTACCGTATATATTTTTTGCGCCCTATTCAAAGCACGCCATTCAACTTTAATTTCAACAAAAGAAAAATCATCCAAAAAATCTGCCGTATAAAAAAATGGCAAAGTAACTTTTGGTACTCCAAATGATCTACAAGAAATTAAAAATGAATCTTTTTTTGAGGTCGTTGCAGGTAACACTTTATCGCGTCTGCATGTTTCTAGCATTGTTTGCGCAATGTTAACCGCTTGCGCAAACATTTTGGATTCATGCTGCCACTGAGCAATAGTAAAACAAAAATGAGCCATGATAATACTTACGCAACTCAATAATGCAAATGCGACCATAATTTCAATCAATAAAAAACCATAAACATTTTTATGAGCTATACATTGAGAAAATATTGTTTTTATACTATATTTACCTTGAAAGCTTTCCCAGCCTTCGCTTATCCGGGTCTTCAGACTCGGCAAGCTACGGCAGGCAAGCCGAGAATTTTCATTTATAATTTGCGTGTCCTCCGTAGCCTTGGCGTAGGAGGGAATGCGCTTACGCGCGCATATGGATTTTTTATGCAACATTATTAAACCTTTATATGTGTATATCCCTTGGTAGGTTTTGTACACAATTTGAGTAAAGTTTGTAAAGAGAATAATTTCTTCTTGTGATAACGAGGCTGTTATGAATAAAAACCTTTTGAGTAGTTTGATGATTTTTTTATGCTTGATAACAAATATCAATAATGCGCATTCAGCAAACCAGCCGCCCGCTTATGCTCCAGCGGCAGGGCCTGAAGCGCGAGGTCCTGGCGACATCATGCTCAGCCCAAAAGAAATGGAAGAATTACAAGCGATGGAACAGTTAGTAGAGCAAGAGCGCGCTAAGATGGATCCTCATCAACGTGCTGAATTTGATAATACTGTCGCGGAATTAACAAGAGAACTAGAAAAAATGCAACCCGAAGAGCTTGATGCATTTATCAGTCAAGTTATTTTTGGGCAAGATCCTAATGCAGTTCCAGGCGAAGAACCAACACCTCAATATCCACAAGCACCACAACCTGCTATGACTTGCGACGTTCCTCAAGAATCATCGCCAATTGTCGATGAAACCAATCAAAAGCAAGATGAACTCCTTACCGCAATTAATGGTATTATTGCAAGCAGCAAAAGCTTTTTGGAGAAAATAAATACAGCGCCAGCCACCGAATGGAACACTACCTTAAAAAAATGGGCTGACCAAAAGAAAATTAAACATTGGAAAGCAACGTCATCCTGGGATGCAATCAAAAAACAAATCGAAGCTTTAATTAAAAAACTCGATACCATCAAAGCAAAGGATGACAAAACTCACGAATATATCTATCTCAATGATATCTTGCAAGATACCGATTTATTCAATACGCTTTGCAAATTCCATAAAGTATTACAGGAAAATGAACATACGGTAGAAATTGATCCTGTTGGATTTGAAAGTATCAGCAAGGAAAGCAAGCAATCTTTGATGGCCATCATCAATGGCTATCTTGAAACATTTGGAGTACATAATCTTTTGGTAGCACTAGAAAACATATTAACTGCACACAAAGCAAGTGAAGAAGACTTGTCCTCCGAAGCCTTGGCGAAGGAGGATGCGGCGTTAAATATTACTGAAGTCAAAGCACCATCAAGAAAAATGTCGCACGAGCAATCGCCAAAACTAAAACCTCAAGAAGTTAAAGTTGCGGCAAAAGAAGAGCCAAAAAATGAAGACCCTGCTATTATGCGGCTAATAAATAAATTAGAAGGTTCACTTGAAGGCGCTGCCGATAACATTAAAAGCAGTGTATTACAAAATATCAAAGGACATCTATTAGATTCTAAAGACCCAAACCCTAATGGCGATGCGGCTACCAATTATTTGCCCAACACAATCAAGAAGTTAAAAACGGCAACCGGTAACGTCAAAGCATTAAAAGTTAATGTTCAGAATTTGCCGACCGATGATCAAGCCACCTATCGAGATTCGCTTAAAGCGATTTATGAAAAACATAAGAATTCATTTGATGAAATTGTTCAGCAAACCAAATGGATTAAAACCCATGAGAGTTTGGTCTCGGCTGAGAAAAAGTATGCTTTTCTTGGGGGGCCGGCGGTCAAATCTGCCAAAGATATTTCCCACCCCTCAAATCTATATGAATTACAAAAAGCTATAGAAGAATTTGCGTCTGAATATAAGACGATATAAACAAAAAACGATCTCATAATCTTTGGTAAGCCCTCTGGAAATCAGTTCTGGAGGGCTTTTTTTATGCCGAATTAGCATCAAGTTAAATTTTATGCTACACTAATAGTAATTATAGTGTGGATTAGGTTTAATCAACATGCCCTTTCAACTGAGAAAACTTAAATGGAAGCTCGCAGATTTTTACCTTCGATCTTCCCTAACAAAAAGAGGTTATATGAATTTTAGAAAAATGATGCATGCAATACTGGTCGGAATATGTACCCTTATCACAACTTTAACTTCCACTGTCCAGGCTATGGATCCTTCACAGCTTAATCCTGCACAAATTGAAGAACTACAAAAGCAACAATATGATGCGATCCAAGCAATGTCTCCTGAAGAGCGCGTGCAGTTTCAGCAAGCAATGCTTGAAATGATGACGCCTGAACAGCGCGATTTTGTAGAAAAATTAAATAAAGCTCTAGAAGCTGATATGAGCACCAAAAGTCCTGAAGAGCAAGCAGCTTTTATGCAAAAAAGCCCTATGGAACAAGAAGCATATATTAAAGAGCTCCTTGATCGCGAGCATATTACCCCGCCGGGCGTGCCAGAACAGCAACCAGTTTCCCAACCAACCTTACAGACACCCTCAGCAATGCCAGCACCGGTACAAGAACCAGAAAAGCCTATAATAAAAAAGATAGAACCTAAAAAACGCGACCAAGCTCTTGAAGCTATTCAAGGAATTCTTGAAGTAATTCCTGACTTTTTAAGCCGTGTTGATAGAATGCCAGAATTTATGGGCAAATTTGGCAAATGGGTGAATCAAGGGAAACTACATAATATAAAACCAACAGATACATGGCAATCAATCAGAAAACAAATTGATAATCTTGAATATACTCTCAATAAACTGATTGAAAAGACTCCTCAAACGCAGGAATATAAATATCTCAATGATTTTATTGAAGATGAGGCTTTATTTAATAATTTAATACAGTTAAATACCACGCTTCAGGCTCAAGATCAAAGATTTGAAGAAATCGATAAGCAAGAACAAGAAAATGAAGAAATGGAAGCAGAAAAAGCTTTTGGATTAATGGCTACTTCCAAGGAAATAAGATCAGTCATGCGTGCAGTCATCAATGCTTTTCTTGAAGCCTTTGAAAAGACAAAAATTCCAGAAAATATCACTAAAGTTTTTGAAAAATATGAACCTACTGCCAAAAAATTGCGCGAAGGCGAAGAAGAAGCTAAGAAAAAAGCATTTGAAGAATCCAAAAAAGAACGTCGCTGGCAGCCACCAGTAATAGGCGGCGCGCGCGATGAAGAATCGCGTTATTTTGGTGGTCCGGGCGGCTATCCCGGCTATGATCAATTTGGCGGCCAACCTTTACCTGGCGGATATTCTGACTTTGATAAAGACAAAAGAGCTCAAGAAGAAGACAAAAATAAAAAGCCAGAACCAAAAGCACAAGAAGCTCCAAAAAAAGAAGAAAAAGAAAAGAAAAAAGATAAAGCTATTACCGGCCAAATTGATCACTTTGCAAGTAGTTTAAGAGGAGCAGTTGACGATATTGTTGGAAGTCAACTTGATGAAATTAAAAATCATATGAGAGCTTCATCTGAACCTGATACTGAAACTGCAAAAAGAATATGAAGATGACATAAATGCAGTATATAATGAATCTAAAGATACACTTGATAAAGTTTACAATCAGATTAATGAAGTTAAAACTTCTCTAGGTGCAGTATCTTCAGAAAAAAAAGATGCATTTTTTGATGGTTCATACACCCTAAATGATTTACAAAACTCAATTGAAAACCTGAGGGCTGCTAATACCGGCCGTAGCTATTCTGGCGGGGCTCCAGCTCCTGCATATACGGGTACGAAGGCAAAAACAACAAAAGGGAAAGAGACTGCAGAAAAAGAGGTAACAGAAAAAAAACAAGCGCAAGAAGCCGGTCAAAAAACGACAGAAGGTAAGGCGCCCGAGCCAACTGAAAAAGAAAAACCCATCATTAAAACAATGCGCGAAGTTTTCGCACATTTAAACAATGCAAAAGAAATGATTAAAGATAGTACTCTTCAAAACATTAAGAATCATATGAGTGATCAAACTCCAGTCGATACAGATGCAGCAACAATTGATATGCCAAACGTAATTGATGATATCAATGCAGCAATTAAAGGCACTGAACACGTTGGACCCATGATTAAAAAACTTACAAAAACTCAAAGAAATTTTCACCGAAAGAAGATTAAAGATGAATATGATCAATTCAAAAAAATATTTGACAATATCAGTGGTCAAATTGATGAGATCATTTCAAACATCATTAACATTTCAGATAAAAAACAACAAGCCTTTCTAAAAGGAACTCAACCAATCAAAGAGCAAGAGAAAGAAAAAGAAAAAACTGAAATTAAACCTGCCGCAGAAGAAA
>Ga0207062_1060_pt1 | contig 30445 bp, 29 predicted proteins | sample Alteio_BWMinCont_28_FD_153266 | JGI IMG/M metagenome (GOLD analysis project Ga0207062, IMG submission 153266) | Enriched cells from forest soil in Barre Woods Harvard Forest LTER site, Petersham, Massachusetts, United States -... | ecosystem: Environmental > Terrestrial > Soil > Temperate forest >... | reverse complement strand
CTCATGAGGGCGTTGGCCCGGCGCCGCTCGAACAGCCGCCAGGCGCCTTGAAGATCTTCCGCCGAGAGGAGGGCTGCGGTGGGATAGATTACGCAAACGGTCTCGGGTTCCCGTCCGGCCTTTCGCCTTGCGTTCAGGACGTCGAGCGTCACTTCCACGACGGTGGCGGTGTCGCCCGCGAGTTCGGCCCGCCGCGCGGTGACGTTCGCGCCGGCGCCCCCCGAGATCTCCGCGATCTCTGCGTCTTCCGTTGAGACCAGGACCTCGGAAAAGAGCCGGCTTTCCACGGCGGCCCCTATCGCGTGAGCGATGAGCGGCCGGCCGTTGAAAGGCGCCACGTTCTTCCGGGCAAAGCGTTTGGACCCGCCGCGCGCGGGTATCAGCGCCAGGGGCCCGTTTCGTTCAGTCATGAACGTCCGTGAGGTCCGCCCAGGAGAGCGGCATGTCGGCCGTGACCGGCCGCCGGAGTTTCCAGCCGACGAGCGTTTCCGCCATCTCGGGCGGGATGCCGTAGCCGGGCCGTTTGAAGTTCATGAGATCGGCCGTCAGGGTCTCGCCGGCCGCGGTGTCTTTCTTGAGAACGATGCTGCGGCGGCCTTTTTTCATGCCGGCTTTCTCCTCCGCCGAGGGCAGGTGGAAGTAGGGATGGCTGAGCGCCGTTTCCAGTTCCCTCACGCGCCGCACGAAGTCTTTCATTTCGTTCAGCTCCAGGGACATCACGTGCTCCACGCTTTCCGTGGCCCGGTTCGTCGAGATGGTTTTTTCGATGAAGTGCGCGCCCAGGGCGATGGCGGCCACATCCATGTCCATCCCCGGGTTGTGGTCGGAGAAGCCCACCGGGAACGGAAACGTGTTCAAGTAGACCTGCAGGAGCTTGAGCCGAATGCTTTTTAGGGCGGACGGGTAGCCGGAGGGGCAGTGAACGATGATGATCTGGTCGTTATTCTGCAGGAGGCAGCTTTCGATGGCCCGCTCCAGCTCGCCCAGCGTGCCCCGGGTATCGAGCAGGATGGGAAGCTTCGTGGAAGCCGCGTAGCGGATCAGCGGATAATTGTTCATGTCGCCGCCCGCCATTTTAATGCAGGGCACCCCGATCTTCGCCAGGAAATCAATTGTTTCGGGCGAATCCGGCGTCGAGAAGAAAGGAATCCCGACCGCGTCCGCTTCTTTTTTAAGGGCCTCCCAATCTTTGTAGGGCATTTCCCGGCGTTTCAGAATCTGCGCCAGGCTTTCCGCTTTGTTTCCCGAGGCGGTTTCGTAATCGAAGATAACGTCTTTTTTCGACATGATTTTGTCAACGAAGATGGTTTGGAATTTCACCGCGTCGCCGCCGGCATCGCGGGATGCCCGGATCATCTCTTTGGCGGAGGTGAAACCCGTATGGGTCGCTCCCCCCTCGAAGGTCACGAACACCGGCTCGTCGTCGCCGATCCAGCGCTGTCCGATCTTAACCCGCTGGCGCTTCAGGCGCAGGGGGGCCGCCACGTCGCTGTTTTTTTGCGGACTTTTAGAGGATGTTGGGTTCATTGGGTTTCCTTGTGCTGTCCCGTTAATTCGGGACAGGTTGTTTTTGAGGCCGCTCGGGCCATGAGTGCGCGATGCTTTGGAGCCTTTGCTGATATTCCGCGATAAAGAGGTCCCGCGAGTAATACTTTTCTCCGCGGTGGAACGGGAGGGAGAGGCCCCCGAAACCCCGTTTGAAGAAGGCGATTTGCCGCTCTTCCGCCGTGGGGGCGTACGAGAGGGGCGGCCCCGGATATTGCCATCCGAGCTCATAATACGTGACGCCCCGGGATTTCAACGTCTGCATCACTTTCCATTGGAGAAAGTGGCCCAGCGCCCACTCCACATCATAGTCCGGATCGTTGCAAGCCGAGCCGTAGTAGGCATAGTTTTTGTACGTGATAATCAGATCGCATCCCACAACACGCTCGCCATCCAGGGCCTGGCTTAAGAAAGCACGGCCTGTTTCGACCCATTCCCGCATCATCTGGAATGTTTCGGGCGAGCGGGTTTGGCGCCCCGCCGCCTTTTGATGGAGCCGTGGATAGGTTTCAAAAATCTCCGGGGTCACCAAGCCGGCGTCGATCAGCCGGTAGCTGAAACGCTCTTCGGTCCTCCGGATCAGGCTGTGATAGCTTTTGCGAAACCCTGACCAGATCGTTTTTTCGTCGGGGCGCAGATCCAAGACTTGGGTATCGAGGGAGGCGTCGAGATATCCGAACCGGGCCAGGTCGTTGGCGGGGGCGATGGCGGGCGCCAGGTAGCGCGGCGAAAGCGGCAGGCTTCGGAAGGAGGCCTTGGCCGCCCCGTGTTCCGCGGCGAGCCGGTCGATCTCTTCGAAGACCGTCCGCAGGGTTCGCTCTCGGTCCGAGGGCTGAAGAACGTCGGCCGCCACGGGCGCCGGCAGGAAATCGTTGCCCGGGCCGAAGACGGGGACCGTGCCCCCCGGGGTTTGGATTGTTTGCAGAATTAAGGGGCAGATCGCGATGATCTTATTTTCCCGGGCGACAAAGAAATGCAGCGGGACGGCTTCCTTCTGGCGGGCGGTCTGGTAGCGGAGACGGCCGCTCGTGTGCCAGAACCAGGCGTCGCCGTTCGCCAGGCAAAAGGCGTCCCAGAGGGGTTCGTCGGCGGGGGCGAGTGGTTTCAGTTCCATTTTTTACCGGACTTTGAACAGCGGCTCCAGAGGTTTGCAGTGCAGGCGTTTTTCCAGGTCTTTTCCATCGAGAGCTTCGTGGATGATCTGAAAGACCTCTGTCTCGGTGTTCAGGAGCTTCGCAATGTCTTCATCGGAGTGAGAAAAGCTCATATTGTGCGTCGCGAAGGTCAGAATCCCTCTTTTGAACATTTCCTGCAGGAACAGCGTCTTGATTTCCCATTGAGAATAGCCGCGACAATCCTTGAATTGCAGGAAAGTCCAGCTCGGATGGCCGGAGATCGAGATCGCTGGGGACAGATCCTTTTCCACGAGGAGGCGCTGAACCCCTTCCAGTACCTTTTTCCCCTGGCGGATGAGCGTTTCAATGACGGGCAGCCGCTGATATTTTTCCAGGACGGCCTGGGCCGCCGCGAGCGACAGCGTTTCGCCGCCAAACGTCGTTGAAAAGAAGATGTCCTCCATCAAACGCATGATGCCGGCCTTCCCGGTGACCAGCGAGAGCGGAAAGCCGTTGGCGATCCCTTTGCCGAACGCGGCCAGATCCGGCGTCACGCCGAAGTACTCCTGGGCCCCGCCGTTGGCAAAACGAAACCCCGTCACGACTTCGTCGAATATAAAAACCGCTCCGTGCCGGTGGCTTAAGTCCCTGACCGATTCCAGGAATCCCGTCGCGGGCGGGGTGACGTTCATGGCTTCCATGATGACCGCGGCGACTCCGTCGGGCCGGTCTTTGAAGATTGCCGCCAGGGAGTCAATATTGTTGTAGGAGAATTTGTGGGTGAGTTTTTGCGTGGCTTCAGGCACTCCGAGGTTACGGGTTGTCGAGCCGATGTACCAATCCTGCCAGCCGTGATAGCCGCACACCGCGACATGATCGCGCCGGGTGTAGGCCCTGGCCAAGCGAATGGCCGCGGCGGTGGCGTCCGAACCGTTCTTGCCGAAGCGGACCATCTCCGCACACGGAATAACGTCAACCAGCTTTTCCGCCACTTCAACTTCCAGGGGATGCGGCAAGGAGAAGATGGTCCCCGCCTCCAGCTGGGTTTGCACGGCCGACTTGACGTCGGGATCTCCGTACCCCAAGGTGATGCACCCCAGGCCGTTGATGAAATCAATGTATTCGTTGCCGTCCACGTCCCACACATGGGAGCCCAGTCCCTTTTTAATGAAATAAGGCGATACCCCCGGGGGAAACTGCGTTTTGCTTTTGCTGAACGTCTGCGAACCCACGGGGATCGTGCGAAGGGCCCTTTCAAGCCATTGTTCGGACTTTTGATAGCGTTCAGACATAACCAACCCCCTCTTTTTTTATGAGTTGAGGCCGTCGAGCACCGGTTGTCGGGTCCTTCCGGCAAAGCGATTCCAGGCGGCAGCAAGGATTTTTCCGGACTTGTTCAATTTTTTTCAACACGAACCCCGCCTTCAAGAAAGCGAGCATGGACGGGGTGTTGTCCGGCATGATGTGGGCCACAAGTCCCTTGAGGTCGGAGTGTTGCCGGCAACGGCTGACAGTTTTCTTCAGGGCTTCCGTGCCGATGCCCTTGCCTTTCGCCCGGTGACTGATTGAAATGCTGACCTCTCCCCAGTGGTCCGGCGCGCGATCAATGCGGACTTGCCCGACAGGCCGGCCTTGCGCGTCTTGAACGATATAGATGGCCGTTTTTGGATCTTTAAGCTTTTTTGAGAACCACCGGCGATGCTCTTCGGCAGAAACGAGATCCCGCTGAAAGCTGTGTTTTCGGGTTTCCGGGTGATTCCGCCATTGCAACACTAAGTCGCTATCGTCCGGCCTGACTTTCCGGAGTGAGATCTGCTCTTTAATCACGAAGGCCTTCTTTCATCGCCGCGGCAAGCGGTTTTCCGGAGATGTGGTTCCATTCGAGAGGGGTTCCGGCCTCGATGTCGCAGGAGGCCTGACGGCGGAGGACATCGGTCAGGTATTTAGGGGCCAGCCCCTGGCCCGGCCGGATGATGCGCAGGTTTTGTTCCGTGAATGATTCGCCGGCCTTCATGTTCTTGACGACGAAAATGGAACGCCGGAAAACCCGGCTCTTTTGCTCCAATTCCGAGAGGCTGTAAGACACGGTTCCGAGGGCTTCTTCGGCGACCCGGATCGCGGTGACCATGTTCTTAAATTCCTGGGGTTCCAGGGAGAAGCCGGAGTCCGCGCTGGGAACTTTGCGGGAGAACGTCAGGTGTTTTTCGACGAGACAGGCGCCGAGGCCCACGGCGGTGACGGGGACTTCCATGGCGAGCGAGTGGTCCGAAAGTCCGGCCGGCACGCCGAACGTTGCGGCCAGGTGTGGAATCGTGCGCAGGTTCATGTCCTGGGGCCGCGCCGGGTAGGCGCTCGTGCATTTCAAAAGGGCGATCTGGGTGTTCCCTTCCTTGCGGGCGGTGTGGACGGCTTCTTCGATTTCCGCCAGACTCGCCATGCCGGTTGAGATGATCATGGGTTTTCCGGTGCGGGCGATTTTTTGAATGAGCGGCAGATCAACGATCTCGAACGAGGCGACTTTGTAAACCGGGACGTCCTGTTCCTCCAGAAAGTCAACGGCCGTGTCGTCGAACGGGGTTGAGAAGAAATCGAGTCCCAACTCTTCGGCGATCGTTTTGAGTTTGGGGTGCCATTCCCACGGGGTATGGGCGCGTTCGTAAAGCGCGTGGAGCGTTTCCCCGTCCCACAGCGTGCCTCCTCCGATTTGAAAAAATTTCTTCTTCAGCGGAAGAGTCATCGTATCGGCGGTGTAGGTCTGGATTTTAACGGCGTCGACGCCGGCCTCTTTGGCCGCGTGGATGATTTTGACGGCTTCGTCGAAACTCTGGTTATGGTTGGCCGACATCTCCGCGATGACGTACACGGAGTGTCCCGGGCCGATCTTCCTTTGTTTGATTTGGATCTCGGGTGTTTTTTGTTTTTCGTTGTTCATGTGTTTTGAGTCGCGGTGTTCCCCGCGGGAAGGTCATCCACCAGCCAGTACTTAAAGATTGTCCAAACGGCCGAAAGTCCGTCTTTCCAGTTGATTTTCTTTCCTTCGGAGTAGCCGCGCGCTGAGTAGGAAATCGGGACTTCTCGAATGCGGCAGCGCAGTTTGGATAATTTGGCCGTCACTTCGGGTTCGAAGGCAAAGCGGTTTGAGCGGATGGGCAATCGTTGGATCATGTCCGTTCGAAAAACCTTATAGCAGGTTTCCATGTCCGTGAGGTGAAGGTGGGTGAACAGGTTTGAAAGCCGGGTCAGAAATTTATTGCCCCATGTATGCCAGGAAAAAGGTGTTTGGTTGGGATTCTGGAAACGGGATCCGTAGACGACGTCGACTTCCCCGGAGAGGATGGGTTCAATCAGCTTCGTGTAATCATTGGGGTTGTACTCAAGATCCGCGTCCTGGATGATCAGAAGATCTCCCCGGGCTTCCGAGATGCCGGTCCGGATGGAAGCTCCCTTTCCCCGGTTTTGATGGTGAGAGATTACCTTCAGTGTCGTTTGATGGTTGTCGCCGCTCTGATCAAATTCTCGTTGGATAGCGCTGAGGATTTCCTGCGTCGAGTCGGTCGAGCCGTCGTCCACAATAATGATCTCTTTAGGCAGAGGGACTTCCCGCACGCGCTGAACTATTTCGCGAAGCGTGCGCGTTTCGTTATACACGGGCATAATGACAGAGAGGCAGCGAAGTTTTTGAGTCATGAGCCATGGGAAGAGAAGGAGTGCCTCTCCAGGAGAATCTTCACAATCCGGTTTCCCGCCTTCCCATCGACGGCCTTTTGCCCGTTTTTCGACATCCTTTCCAGACGGGGAAAATCCGACAGAATTCGTGCGATTCGTTTTCCCAGTCGTTTCGGTTGATTGATTTCGGGGAGTTGGACGGTTTCTGCGCAACCCGAGCGGACGAGATGTTGGATATTTCCATTTTGATCTTTTGAGAGCATCAAACACAGCATGGGAACCCCCCAGTGGGCGAGCTCAAGCGACGTTACTCCCCCCCCGCAGACGGCGAGATGGGCTTTTTTGTAAAGATCGGTCATGGGGGCATCGACATGAAGGAAGATGTTCTTTTGCGCCAGGAGATCCTTGGGAATTTTTACCTTCGCTTGTTTTGGAGCGGCGATATGGACCGTGATGTCGGGTACTCCACGGAAGGTTTCCAAAAGCGGAACCAACTCCCGCACATGGCTGCAGCCCAGGGTCACCAGGATAAAATGCGGGCGTTGCTGGAATTTTCGCTGGATGGGGGCCGACCTTAAGACGTCGGGCCGGAGCGGGATATTGGAGGGTCCGGAGATGACCCGCGCGGCGGAGTTGGCCACGTCGTTCCCGGCCGCGCTTTTGATCACCAGAGAGCTGGCGTAGCGGTCTTGCCCGAAATCATCGAACTGCACAATGGCCGCGTTCGTTTCGGCGCGCAACCCCTCGAAGTATCCCGGGGCCAGACGATAGGAATCCACGATGACGTAGCGGGCCCCCAGGTTCCTGACCTCTCGAATGAGTCTTTCCGGCGTTTCCTTTTTTTCTCCGGGCCGCGGCAAGCGATGGAATACCCAGTGATGACGGCGCAGCGCGGGCTCGACCGCGGAATCCGTTTCCGCCATCAGGAAATGAGGTTGGATTCCTCGCTCCGCCATGGCGCGCGCCAGACCCAGGCACCGGGAGAAGTGTCCTCGGCCGATCTGGGGAGAGGCGTCCAGGCGAAAAGCGGCAGTAGCGGCGGATTGCGAACTGCTCATTTGATGGGGGAGGTCTCCCGGGCTGCGGAACGCTGCGGTCCGTTCTCGACGGAACCGGTCGCGCGCGCTTCTTTTTCCAGAATGGCGAGAATTTCTTCAGGCTTCAGCCACCAGTCGTTCGTGTCGCTGGCGTACCGGAATTCCGCGGAGAGGGGTTTGCCGCCCGCGTGCAGTCCGCCTTCGCGGTCCCAGAAGGGATGATCGGGTTGGATGACGTACAAGTCCTTGAATTCCAGCGCGTGACGCGCCTCGTCTTCCGTCAGTAGGACTTCACTGATTTTCTCCCCCGGGCGCACGCCCACCATCTTGGTTTTGCAATCCGGTGCGATCGCCTTGGCGAGATCCATGATGTTCATGCTGGGAATCTTCGGGATGAAGATTTCACCGCCGTGCATTCGTTCCAGTGCGGTCAGGACCAGATCGACGCCCTGGTTCAGGGTAATCCAGAACCGGGACATGCGCTCGTCCGTAATCGGGAGCACGCCGCTTTTTTTCTTCTCCAGAAAGAAGGGGATGACGCTTCCGCGGCTGCCCACGACGTTTCCGTAACGCACGATACTAAACCGGGTTTTGATGTCGCCGGAATAGGAATTTCCCGCGACGAAGAGTTTCTCGGCGCAGAGTTTGGTGGCTCCATAAAGGTTGATGGGGTTGACCGCCTTATCGGTAGAGAGCGCGACCACCTTCTTGACTTTCTGGTTGATCGCGGCGGTGATGATGTTCTCCGCGCCAATCACATTGGTCTTGATGGCTTCGAACGGGTTGTATTCCAGCGCGGGAACCTGTTTCAAGGCCGCCGCGTGGACGACGATATCCACACCGTGAAAAGCTTGGTGGAGGCGTTCGGAATCCCGGATGTCTCCCAAGAAATAGCGGACGTTGGGACGCTCTCCGAGTTCTTGCTTCATCTCGAACTGTTTGAGTTCATCGCGGCTGAAGATGATGAGTTTTTTGGGGGCGTGATGTTCGAGGACGATGCGGGTGAACTTGCGTCCAAAGGAGCCTGTGCCCCCGGTGATTAAAACGACTTGGTCTTTGAGTATCATGGTTTATTCCTTTTTCAGCCGTGAACCACCGGGACCGGCTTGGTGGCGTGTTTCCCAAGCGTTTCATTCACGGTCTCGATGACTCGGCGGATCTCCGTCTCTCGCATGGCGGGATAGAGCGGTAGTGTGAGTATGGTCTGGAATGTGCGTTCGGCGTTGGGACAGAGGCCGGGTTGAAAACCCAGTTTCTGGTAAAAGGGGTGCAGGTGGATCGGGCGGTAGTGGACGTGGGCCCCGATGCCTTCTTCTCTTAATTCTTTAAAGACTCCATCGCGGGATATTTTGAGACGATCGAGGCGGAGCCTTACGATGTAAAGGTGCCAGGCGTGACGGTCCGTTTCAGGGCCGGCCGGCGGGATGTTCAGGAACGGGTTCCCTTGGAAAGCCTGATTGTAGATCTCCGCGATCTCGCCGCGCCGATCAATGAACGCTTCGAGGCGTTTCAGCTGGGAAATTCCCAGGGCGCATTGAATATCGGAGAGCCGGTAGTTGAAGCCCAGTTCCGTCATGTCGTACATCCAGCTGTGCTGGGCATCGCGCGTCTGGACATCGACATCAATGCCATGATGCCGCAGGAGCCGCAGTCGTTTGGCGAGCGAGGCTTCCGTCGTCAGGATCATGCCTCCCTCCCCGGTGGTGATGAGCTTGACGGGATGGAAGCTTAAAATCGTCATGTCCGCGAGCGAGCCGATCGGGCGGCCTTGATTGGTGGCGCCCAGAGCGTGGGCCGCGTCCTCGATGAAAAGGAGCCCGTGCTTTTTTGCGAATGTGCGGAGGCGGTCGTGATCGAGCGGCTGCCCCGCGAAATCCACGGCGATGATGGCCCGGGTTTTCTTGGTGAGTTTGCGTTCGGCGTCGTCGAGGTCAAGGTTGAAGCCATCGGCTACGGAGTCCACAAAAACGGGTTGGGCCCCCGCATACAGGATGCAGTTCGCGCTGGCCAGAAACGACGTGGTGGGCACGAGAACTTCGTCACCGGCTCCAATGCCGGCCGCGAGCATCGCCAGGTGAAGGGCCGCGGTGCCCGAGGAGACGGCCACGGCGTGCGGGGCCCCGGTCTTTTTCGCCACGGCCTTTTCGAATTCCGCGACTTTGGGTCCGGTTGTCAGATAAGGGGAGCGCAGAACCTCAACGACGGCGTTGATGTCCTCTTCGTTGATGTCCTGGCGGCCGTACGGAATAAAATCAGCCATCTTTGCGGGTCCAGTCATAGGGGATTTTTTTGGTGTGGGCCGGGAGGCGGTATTCGTCCGGGTTTTTATAGTCGTAAAGTTCGTTGGTGACGTTGACGATAATTCCCGTTTCTTCGCTGATGCACTTGAAGCCGTGGTAAACGAGGGGCGGGATCTCCAGCATGATTGGGTTGTGGTCGCCCAGGAAGAATTCATTTACCGCCCCGCGCGTTTTGGAGCCTTTCCGCGGATCGTAAAGGACGATTTTCATCATTCCGTGGACGCAGACAAAATGATCCACCTGCCGGCGGTGATAATGCCAGGCTTTGACCACGCCGGGATATCCGGTCGTCATGTAGGCCTGGCCAAACTTTTCGAATTCAGGCCAGTCCGAGCGGAGAATCTCCATAAGCCGCCCTCGCTCATCGGTGATCGGCTTTAAGACCCGGGTCCTCACGCCTTCGATCCGCGGGGGCTTAGGTAATACAAATTGATCGGGCGTCGGCGAAACGTTGTCTTTCTGAACATCCGATTGTTTTTTCATGGTGCTCCGGTGTTGGGTTGTTAGGACAGCGCGTCCTTTGAGGAAGTTTTCTCCAGAAGTTGCGAGAGGACGGAGATTCCTGGAGAATCCGCAAAGCAGTCGTTGCGGCAATCTAGAATTAATTCCCCGTTCTTTTTCGCGGGGTCAGGAGCCGCGATTTCATGCTGCCACTGGAGTGACGGGTCCCGCATGTTTTTCAAAGTGAGCAGGATGAGGTCCGCGATTTCCCCATTCCCCAGCACGATAAATTGATGATGGCCCTGTTGGACCAATTTCTCGATCATGTTTTTCCCGCGCTCGCAGAATTGCTGATAAGTCCGGACGGTTTTGGCCAGGTATTGGTAGGACCGAGAAGTGATTTCCGAGAATCCCTTGGGGGTGAGAAAGTATTCCGCTTTGCGGGAATTAAAATTGGTGACTTTGAGATACCCGGTCTGGACAAGACGTTTGACCATGAGGTTGACGAGGCCTACCGAGACCCCGGCCTTCTGGGCGACTTCCCGCTGAGAAAGCGCCGAGCTTTCAGAGATAATTCCCAGGACGTTCAGCGCGTGACCGCCAAGAAAATCTTCCTGCAGAGGTTTTTGTTGAGAGGTTTGGGTTTCAGTGTTCAATTTTTGAATGCTCTAAGCAAAAATAAATTCGCACTGGTTTACCAGGGCGAATCATTTGATCCTTATTTATACCACAAATAACCCGTCAAGTCATCTGTTTTCTACCCCATTCCTCCAGGGCTTTAATAACACGTCCAACTTCCTCCTCTCCCATCTCGGGAAACAAAGGCAAGGTGAGGATTTCGGCATAGAGCTTTTCCGTCGCTGGGAGGGACCGGTTGGCGAACGGTTTGAAGTAGCTGAAGTGATGCGCAGGGATGTAGTGGATGCCTGATTCGACCCCCCGTTCTTTGAGAAAACCCATTAATGCGTCTCTTTGGTTATTCAGAACCCGGATGATGTAGGTAAAGAGGGCCAGTCCCTCGTAGTGCGTCGTCAAAAGACGCAGGCCGGATATTTTTCCGAAAGCCTGATCGTATTTCTTGGCGATCGCAATCTTGCGGTTGTTCATCGCGTCAAATTTTTTCAATTGAACCAGGCCGATCGCGGCGTTGATGTTGCTCAAGTGGTAGCGGAAGCCCTGTTCCGTGACGTCGTAGAACCACGATCTTTCGTTTCGGTAGCGGCTCCAGGTGTCTTTATCAATCCCCAGTATCCGTTTGCAGCGCAATCGCTCGGCCAGGGCGGGGTCGCGCGTCGTGACCGCTCCCCCTTCCCCGCACGTGATGTTTTTGATCGGGTCAAAGGAGAAACACGTGACATCCCCGAACGATCCGATTTTCTTCCCTGCGTAGATAGATCCGAAGGCGTGCGCCGCGTCTTCGACAACTCGAAAGTGATGTTTCTTGGCGAGGTCCAGGATTTTTTCCATCGCGCAGGGTTGCCCGCGGTAATGCACCGGGATAATGGCCTTGGTGCGCGCCGTAACGCAGCGGGCCGTGTCCGCGACGTCCATGTTGAGTGTGTCTTCCTCCGCGTCGCAGAAAACCGGTGTGGCGCCAAGGGCCGTAACCACCTGTACAGTGGCCGCGAAGGTGAGAGAGGGAAGGATGACCTCGTCGCCCTGCCGGATCCCCAGCGCTTCGAGGGCCAAATGAAGCGCTGTCGTGCCGGTGTTGGTCGCGATCACCTGGGAGGATGGTTTCTCCCCCAGGAAGTTTGAAATCGCGTCCTCGAACTCCTTGGTCTTTGCGCCCATCCCCAGCCAATGTGATTCAAAGACCTCGCGGACGGCGGCAAGCTCTTCTTCCCCCAGCTGGGGGCGCGAGACGGGGATGGACTTGATCATTGTTTGTTCCAGTGGATAGCCACGGTGCGGGCGTTCGGCCAGTAGAAACGCCACAGAAGAGAAGGAATTTTTAGCGGGACGAGCTCGGAATCCGGAGGGGTGGTCGCAAAGACCGTCTCGGCATTGAGCTTGGCTCGGCGGCCCGCCCGCAGGTGTTCGCCCAGGGTCCTTGACCATCCCCATTTAATGGATTCGTTGACCCGGCGCAAAGATTTACCCAAGAGTTTTTGTTTGGTTTTTGAGAGGAGGGTGGAAACGAGCGTCTTCAGATCCAGGTTGGAGACCGTGATACCGAGAAGGATCCCTCCGGACCGGAGGAGGCGCGCGGCTTCGTGCAGGAGTGTTTCGTAAGCCTTGCGGTCAAAGACGTAATCGAGAGCGTTCATCACGATGAGATCATAAGCCGCCGACGGACAGGGGATTTCCATGGCATTTCCGATATAGATTGTGGCATTTGGGAAGCGTTGAGCAACCGCTTCGAGAGAGGATTTCTGGCATTCCTGAAGATCGACCCGGTATCCGTTTTCAAGCCACGGTACCTCAACGATTCCGAGCCCCACTCCCAGCGACAAGATTTTAAAATCGTCGCCGATTCGCTGTTTCATGGGCTCCAGAAAACGCGTCTCGATCCATCGTGACACGGAACGTTTCTGGCGGAGCCATCCCGCGTCCAGGTTTTCGAGACCCTTCTGGTCCCGGAGCGTTTTGTAGAAATTGTCGTAAAAGGTTCCCCCCGGAATCTCGCGGCGGTCTGCTCCGGCCACTTCCCGGAGCTTGATCCCCTGCCATTCGGTTTGCTCGAGGAGGATTTCCATCAGTGGCGGAGCATTCTTTGGATCGCGTTATCGATATCGTCCGTTTGCGTTTCCGTGAAGTTGAGGACGGGCAATTTGCAGGGCGTGACGCGAAGTTGTTCCCCCCAGAATATTTCGTGGGACCGGATGAAGGCCCGGAGGTTTTTCAGGGGGGCTGCACGGAACGGTTCCGCCAGCCGCCGATTCTTGTCGAGCGTTTGAAGAGTTTCAATGACAATCTTTTTCTCGTTGTCTTCCAGATTTATTCGTTCCCCCATGCCGAACCAGAGCGTTTCGAAGAGAAGATACACGGCATCGAACCCTACACATCCCCCATCGGGACTGAAGTGCTCCCAATCAATGATGTGCACACCGGAAGAATTGCGGATCAGGTTGTCGAGCGAGAAGTCCCCGTGAAGGGGTGCTCCCGATCCCGCTTCCGCCGGCCAGACCCGGCAGTAATGTTCGACGGCCTGCCGGACCCATTCGCGGTTGGCCGCGAGACCCTGGTAGAACTCGCCCTTCTTCCCTTCAATCCAGCCGATATCCAGGGTCAGGCATTCTTTGTGTCGTTTCAGATGACAAGAGGATCCCGTGCCCGTGGTGCCAAGGCGGCTTTCGTACCATTTCCATCCCGCGATCTCTTTTTCCAGGAGCGTCGACCCCGGGGCCGTGACCGAAACTTTTCGGAGAAATTCCCCCTCTCTTCCTTTGACGTGATACGTGAAGATTTCTCTTCCCCGGGCGCAATTGCTCAGCAGTTCGATCATGTTCGGGCGATGGCGATGATGGAAGGGGCCAGGCCTTTTAATTTCAATTTTCGAAATAGAATATTTTCCAGAAGGCGCCGGACTTTCCATTTGAGGAACGGCTTGTCGGGGAGAGCCGACTGGAAATCCTCGAGGGAGTTTGCCGTGGAGAGGATCTTCTGAGGAAACCGATAGTCCGGGAAACAGAGATAGGAGTCGATGGCGGAAAATCCCGCATCTTTAAGCAGTTGTTCCAGATCCCCGAAGGAATAAAGCCAATTGACGTAGGCTCGCCCCAGCTTGATCCGGGAGATCCAGTCGGCGACCTTCCGTGGGGCGATCGAAGTGAATCGAAGATTGCTGTGGGGATCCGGAACGCCCAGGAACATTTCGTAGGCGTACCGGTTTTCAATCGCGAGATAGAGTTTTCCCCCCGGCGTCAGATTTTCATGAACTCTTTGGAGGAAGGATTTCTGATGATCCCGGGGATTTCCCTGGTACGTCCGCACCGTTCGTTGGCCGTAGAACTTTTTCAATTCGACTGTTCCCGATTCCGGGATCCATTCCAGGACACCGTTGACGACGGCGATGTCGGCTTTGCGGGAAAGAAGAGGCATGGATTTTAAATCCGCGTTTAGGAGGGCGACGTTGTCGCATCGGCTTTCCCGGGCCCGGGCTTTCAGGAACCGGAGCGAGTCCATGGTTTGATCGACCCCCAGGACAAAACGCGTTCTTTGGGCCAGGGGGATCGTGAGCGCTCCCCACATGCATCCATAATCGATGCAGGTTTCTTCCCCGGTCAGGTCCAGGAGTTCCAGGCCCGCCTGGCGCTTGAGAGAGTAGATCACTTCTTCCAGGGCCGGAAACTTTTCGCGGATGGCTTCCCGCGCCGGTTTATTTTCCAGTGCTTCCATCAGCTCTTTGTTTTCGTCGGTGTTGAGGTTCGACCAGTATCCAGGAGACGGCTCGGCCCGGTAAATACCTTCTTCACACCCGAAGCGCCGGGTGAGTTCTTCCGCAAAGTCAAAGGAGGAAGGTGTCGTCATGTTATTGGCGCCTCCGCAACCGGATCGAGGCCATATTCGTTTTAAGGTCGGCCACCGCCGAATCGATATCCTGCGCACGAAGCCCCGCGAGCACCGGGCAGAAGAACGCGACGAGGCCAACCACCAGGAAATAAAAAACCGAGATCAGACCGAGAGGGATAATGCCCACCCGGCCCGCGGGGATTCCCATCTGTCGTATGAGGCCCCTCAGGATGACGAAGGCGATGCCGCCGACGACGAGAGTTGTTTTCATTTTATCAATCGTTGCCTGGAGATAGCTAAACTGAAAAAAGCGTGCGTTGGAGAGCTCGTAGAATTGGACCGTGAGCATGCCCAGCACCACCATTTTCAAGGCCACGCCCCGCGCGCCCAGGCCGAGACCGGGGACGGCGGCCGAACGCGGGGCGAGGAGGAAATACGTGACCACCGCGCCTAGCCCGGCGAAAAGGATCCCATAATTGCGGTATTCGCGCGTCCGCTCGGAAGCCAGGAAGGCCGCCCCGCACAATTGTCCGAAGGTTTGCTGGACGGGGTAGAAAGCCATGATCATAAGAAGCGGAGCCGCCGGGAGGTACTCCATTCCCGCGATCGATTGCACCAGGTGTCGCGCGCCCAGGCAGAGCCAGCAGCTGAGGACGAGCGTCAGGAAAAAGAGCAGGTGACTGAATCGCAGATAGATCTCGCGGGCCCTTTCGCGATCCCGCGCGGCGAGAGAGCTTGCGATCTCGCGCCAATAGATGCTCAGGGCCGCGCCCGTGAACGTGAGCGATAGGGAGGCCCACCGGGACGCCAGCGCGAAGTAGCCTTGCTCCTGAGGACCATAAAAACACTGGATGAGATAGATGTCGAGGCCCGTCAGAAGAGCGGAGGCCGCGGAATAGACGATCAGGGGAGAGGCGTAACGGCGCCAATCCTGGATGTGTTTTCGAGTCTGTCCGAACAGTGTCCCCGTCCAGCAAACATCGCGATGAATCCCCAGGAGATAGACGGAAAGGCCTGTGCTGATGAGCACGGTGACGAACAGCATCCAGAACGTGTAAGAATAAAAGTTGAGACGATGGAGCAGGGCTAAGATCAAAAGACCGCCGGCGTTGAGAAAGGATCCGATTCCCGTGAGGATCTGGGTGTAAATGGTCAGTTTTTTCGTATCGCCCAGCTGTTCCAGGGTCAGGGCGACAAAAATAAGCCATTCCAGCGAGGTGACGATCACAATCTGGTTCAAATACTGATTCGGCCACACCCATACCTGAAGTCCGAGAACGTGGATGGCGAAGATGAATCCCATAATGAAGATCCATTGGCCGACCAGAAATAGCGCGTAAAGTTTTGTCAGAGATCCGCTGTCCTTCGTTTGAGAGGATTTGGTGAAGAATGTTTGTTGGGTTCCCAGGGTGAGGGTGGCGCGCACGGTGGAGGCCATGCCGAGCAGAAAGTTGTAGCTGCCATAAACGGCAGGCCCCAGCGCGCGCGGAACGACTCCGGCCGTGACGACGGAGGCCAGCAGCTGGAAGAATTGAACGACTATCGTTGTCGCATAGCGGGCGCGGATGCTCTCGCCTTTCGACGTTGCCGGTGATTGGTCCTTCATGGTTCAAACCTGCCGCGGGGTGCCGCGCCAGCCAGGAGAAAATCAGCGAAAAGCTGCCATTGGGGTTTTTCGGGTGAGCCTGCTGATTTGATGAATGTCTCGCGGTAGCGCTCGTAGGCCGCGCGATCCAGAGCGAGGCTGCTGCGCCAATCCTTCTCTGTTATTGCAGCGATCGCATCAATCAAGAGAGGAGCTTTCTTGAACCAGCCCGCCATCGAATGAATCCTGTTCTTTTCCCGGGGCACATTTTCCAGAGCGCTCAGAGTTAAGAACACGAGGGGTTTATTGAAAAGAACCGCGAAATTCACCGATGTGCTCGCGTGGGACATGACGCACTGGCAGGTTCGGACCAGCTCCGCGGTTTTCCCCTTCACGACAGGACGGTTACCGAAAGGACGGGATTCGCCATAATCCGAGCGGGGATGGGCCGCGATCACGACTTTAAGACCGTGGTTTTTCTCGACCCAGTCAAAAAAACGTCCGAGAGGCGGGTAGTATTCCTCATCCCGGCAGGGGGCTGGGATGCCGATCTGGGCATAGTCGGGGTGATTGGGGATGCATTCGTCAAGAAAAACGGCCGTCGGAGCGGCGGGTGCTTCGGAGGGGCGCTGCAGCTCATTCAAATAGACATCGTAGTCAAAAGAGTGGCCCCAGAGAATGCGGGTAGTGGCGTCCACGGGATAGCGGAAGGCCGGCATGGAGGTCGTCCCTGCGAGGACAAGAGTTGCCGCGGGCCGGATTCCCCATGTTTTAAAAGGAACGGCGCGGAAGAACCGCTGGGCCACGATCGCGGGGGAGGCGTTTCGGAGCAATTTCCGAATGAATATTTCGGGCGGTTGTTTCGTTTCGGGTTGTCCGTAGACGTAAACCACGCCGTAGGCCGCCTGGGATTTCGAGAGCGCGCGGTATAAGGGCAGGGCTTTCCGGGAGTAGACCACCATGCACACCACGAAAGAGGCGTTGTCGAGTCCGGCGATGGCTGCGAAAGCTTCGTCGCGGGTGCGGAAAAGGTGATAGCCCGGGTCTTTTACTTCTTTCAGGTTTTCGTTTTGCTTTTCACAGCCGGGGTGCATGAAGGGAGTGAGATCCCAGATCTCGACCTCGAAACGATTGGACCGGAGGAGATCGATGCCGAAGCGCTGGTGCTCCCACTTCTGGAAAGTGGATTCAACGATAAAGACAATCCGGCTGGTCAAGAACGGGATCGCCTTTTGTGAAGAGTCTGGATGAGATTGATAACCCTATCCTGGTCTTTTTTTCGAAGTCCTACGGAGGACGGAAGGCTCACGGCGCGCCGGTACAGATCGGAAGCGACCCGGATTTTGAAGGCCCGACAATGGCGGTAAGGCTTTTGCTGGTGAATCGGTCCCCAGAGCGGACGGGCCTGGACGCCCTGTCGGTTCAGCTCCCGCAGCAATTCACGACTTGTGCACCCGAATGTTTTCTCGTTCACGAGCACCGTGTAGAGCCAGTAGGTGGAAAAGGCCCAGGTCGCTTCCCGTGGCAGAGTGAGCCCGGGAAGAGGGCGGAATGCTTTTTCATAACGTCCCGCCAGCCGACGCTTGATGCCCACATACTCCTCTAATTTTTCCATCTGGGCCACCGCCACGGCGGCCTGAATATTGGTGAGGCGATAGTTATAACCGACCGCGTGATGAATATACTCATCCGGGCTGTCTTTGGCTTGCGTGGTGAGATACTTGGCCCGCAGAGCCCAGTCTTTCCGGCGGGTGGTAACGGCTCCTCCACCCCCCGCGGTGACGATCTTATTTCCGTTGAAACTAAAGCACGCCAGATCTCCCAGGCTTCCGACCGGCTTGCCTTTGTACCGGGCCCCCATGCTTTCCGCGGCGTCTTCGATGACGGTGAGGTGGTAGCGTTTGGCGAGCGCGAGGATCGGGTCCATATCACACGGATGCCCAAGAAGATGGACGGGGATCACGGCCTTCACGCGTTTTCCTGTCCGGGAATGGATCGTGACGCCGCTTTTCCGGCGGCATTCTTCCCTTAAGAAAGTTTCCAGGGATTCCGGATCCAATTGCCAGGTGTCCGGCGTCACATCGATAAAGACCGGCGCGGCCCCAGAATATTGCACGGCGTTTACCGGGGCGATGAATGTGAGGTCGGGAACCAGGACTTCATCGCCGGGTCCGATCCCCGCGACGAGGAGGGCGGTATGGAGGGCGGCGGTGCCGCTATTGGTGGCGACCGCATAAGGGGTCCCGGCCGTGCGGGCGACGATCTCCTCCAGCCGGGAAACGAAAGGCCCCACGTAGGAGACCCAGTTGGTTTCGATGCATTCCTTCAGGTATTTCAGTTCGTTGCCCCGGAGTTCGGGGACGCTGAGAGGAATGGTCTTGGGACGGATCATGAGTTTCGCCACCGCGGGTCGTCGAGGTTTATGAGGGTTCCTTTCTGGACAAGCGCGATGACTTCATTGAGGCCGCCCGTGACATCATGGAGGGTCTCATACCCCAGGATTTTCGAGATTTTCTCAAAAGAGACACGGTAGCTTCGGGGGTCCGGCCCTGTTTTGACGTATTCCACCGGCAGCGCCGGAAAACGCTTTTGCAGAAGCTGGCACAGAGTGAGCTTCTGGTAATTTTCCTGCGTACGGCCGACGTTGAAGACCTGGCCGCGCCGGACCGCCTCCGGCGTCTCAAGAAGCCGTACGATCGCGCGGACCACATCGTGGACATGGACGTAGGGCCGCCAATGCAGTTCGCCGTAGACGACGAGTTTCTTGTTCAGGGCGGCGTCCCGGGCGAATTCATTGACGGTCAGGTCGAACCGCATCCGGGGAGAAACGCCGTACACTGTTGCCAGGCGGAGCACGCTGGAGGTTATCCCGTGGGCCGGGCTCCGGAGAAGATAGCGTTCCACGGCGACCTTGGTCTCGGCGTACAGGGAGACGGGGTTCAGCGGAGATTCTTCCGAGGCCAGCTGGGCCGGATCGCTGATGCCGTAATTGCTGCAGGTCGATACGAAAACAAAGTTTTTAGCGGATTTCCCGGCCTCATCAATGAGACGACAGGAAGCCTCTTCATTGACGGCCCGGGCCAGATCGGGCTGTTTTTTACAGGCGGGATCTCCCACGATGGCGGCCAGATGGACGACGGACTCTACGTCTTTCAGGGCGGCCTTCCGGTTCGCTGCGTTGGTGACGTCACCGCGCAGAAACTCAAAGTGTGGATGCGTCCAAACCCCGAGCAGTCCTTCGCCGCTATGAAGCAGGCAGTCCAGGACTCTGACGGAATGTCCCGCGGCCAGGAGTTCCTGGGTCAAGATCGATCCGATGTAGCCGGCTCCGCCCGTGATGAGAATTTTTGACATGAGGTTCCTTTGTCGGTCTCGCCGCTCTAAGAAGGGTGTTCCCTAAAAGTTGCCGCTCGAAACATCGGCCTGGGCGCCCTCGTAATCTTCCAATTTTCCGATATCGACCCAGTATTCGCTGACGGGAAAACTGATGACCTTTTTCCCCTTTTTGATGAGGCGCTGGATGAGATCCGGCATGTCGCATCGTTTGCCTTTCGAGATGATCTCCCACACTTCCGGGCTGGCCAGATAAACACCGGCCACGACAAAGAAGGGTGTGGTGGGCTTTTCAATGAGGCCCTGTATCTCAATGCCCTTTGTTTCAACGACCCCGTAGGGAATCTTAACCCCGAACTGTTTGACTGCAACGGTCATGACGGCTTTGTTGTCGTTGTGGAAAAGAAGCATGGAATGAAAATCAAGACGCGTGAGGATGTCGCCGTTAACGATGAGCACGGGTTCCTTGGGGCGGTTCATGAGACCGAGAGAACCGGCCGTCCCGAGAGGATTTTTCTCCGAGAGATAGTTAATGTCAACGCCCCATTGCCGTCCGTCTCCCAGGCGCTCTTTGATCTGATCCCCGAGAAAGTGGGTGGAGATGTTGATGTGTTTGATCTGAGAGTCCCGAAGTTGTTCGACCAAACGTTCCAGGAGCGGTTTATCCCCGATCGGGAGAAGGGGTTTCGGTGTTGATTCCGTCAGCGGCAGGAGCCGTTTGCCGAAGCCGCCGGCCATGACGACGGCCTGGATGGGGAGCGGTTCGTCTACCAGGTCCTCCAGGCGGGCCAGACCCACCACTTTTTTCTCAGAATCCAGAAGAGGAATATGGCGAACCACATAGCGCCTCATCATCCCGAGCAATTTTCCACGGTCCGTCGAAACGGGGGCGGTGATGGGTTGGGTGGCCGGGCCCGCTTCCTTACGGTTAATCAGTTCCTGGATGGGAAGGGAGAGATTCAGGCCCTGCAGGATCGCGCGCCTGAGGTCGCCGTCGGTGACCGTGGACACCAAGCGGCGGTCCGCATCCACTACGATAGCGATGCCGCAGGTGTTGGCGTTGACGCATTCCATGACCTGTTTGATGGTCCATTCCAGAGTAACGCACAAGGTTTCAATAGGGGGTGTTTTCGCCAAGTTATGTTTTCCGGCGCCGGGTTTTGAGGGGCACAGCAGGAACCCCCCCGACAACTGCTCCATTCGGGACGTCGCGGACCACGGCGGCTCCCGCGGCGATGACGGCGTTATTTCCGATTCGGACGCCTTGTTTCACGCACGCGCCGATGCCGATATGACTGCCCCGGCCGACAGAGACTCCTCCCGCGAGACGAGCGCCTGTGCTGATGTGGGCATGGTCTCCAATGACGCAGTCGTGCTCAACGATCGCCCCGGTGTTCACAATGACGTTGTCCCCCAGGGAGGCGCTGGCATTGATGACGGCCCGGGCCATCACTGTTGCGCCATCCCCCAAGCGCGCGCTGGGAGAGATCGTGGCCGAGGGATGGATGGTCGGGATGAGCTTAAAGCCGATCGAGCCCGCGCGTTCATAAAGTTTTTCTCTCAAGGTCGCGTCTCCCACGCTGCCGACGCCGATGAACGCGGCGCGCACGCCCCGGGCGAAGAGGCCGGGAAGAACGGAGTCGTTCCCGAGAACGGGAACCCCGAGGATTTTTGTTTTCCAGGAAGATTGTTCCGCGCTCGTCAGGCCGACGACCTCGATATTCTTCTGGAGTCGGAGGATTTCCAGTACGACTTTGGCATGGCCTCCGGCCCCGATTCCCACAACCTTTGTTGTCTTAGGCATGACGTGGCCTTGGCGAGATATCGTGAAATTGTTTCATTGTGAGGCGAGTCCCCAGATTCGCCGTTTTGAGCACGCGCAGGATTTTTTCGGCGGCGTGCCCATCTCCGTAGAGGTTTGTAAGTCCCGTGAGAGATTTCCGGAACATAGGCGACAGCGCCCGCTCAATTCCGCGGGAGATTTCGCGCGAGGAATCTCCCGTATCAATCACGTTCCTGCCTCGGACGCGCCCCCCCTGCCTCAGGCCGATGTTGACCACGGGAAGCTTCAGGGAAGCCGCTTCGATAATGCCGGAGGAGGAGTTTCCCACCATGGCCGTGGCCACTTTCATGAGGCTGAAGTAGCTTTGCGTCCCCAGGTGGCTCAGGAGCCAGGAGTTTTTTCGCCGCGCCACGAATTTTTTGATCCGGTCGATGATAAGACGGCTCGACGCATCAGCGCCGGGGTAGGTGAAGACAAGGTTCGCCTTTGTCGTGCTGAGGGCCGTGAGAAGTTCCTGGATGCGGGACTCCGTCTTTTGGGGTTCCTGGGTCGCAGGATGGTAAGTCACGAGAAGGACTGGCGGCGTTACCTGAATCCCGTGCTGGCGTTCCAGCGCGCGGCGATCGAGCCATCGGAGATTCTTAAGATTGTCCAGGCCCGGAGCCCCGCTCACAGTCACGCGCCAGGGTTCCTCGCCCATTTGAATGACCCTTTGCGCGTAGGTTTCCGTGGAGACAAAGTGGAGGTGGCTCATTTTCGTGATCGCGTGCCGGATCTGCTCATCGATGGCTCCGATGGTGCTTTCCCCGCCGTGGATGTGCGCGACGGGGATGTTGAAGGGAAGGGAGGCGACTACCGCGGCCAGCATGTCAAAGCGGTCTCCCAGAACCGTCAAGATGTCCGGTTTTTCTTCGGCGAAAACATGACCAAAGCCCCGGACACCCATAGCGATGGACTGGGCGACGCCTTCCGGTGTGTCGGACGACAGAATGGTTTCCACCCTTTCCGTAATTTCAAAGCCATCTTTTTCGATGTCCCGGATGGTCAGCCCGAATTCCGGGGACAGATGAGCCCCCGAGACATAGAGGCGCAGCCGGAGCGTACGGTCTTTAAGAATTTTTTCCAGAAGAGATCTATAAATCCCGTAATCCGAGCGGGCCACAGTCACAACGCCAAGGGTTCTCATCGCAGATCTTTCCAGGTGACAATGTGTCGGGCCGCGAGGGTCCGCGCGGTGGTGCGCCCAATAACTTTCTCAAGGAGCGTCGGGGCGATGCCGCTCGCGGGCCTGAGGGCGGTCAGGAGACTTCTGTCCAGCCGGACTCCCGCAGCGATTGTTTGAGCAGCCGCCAGGCTTCGCCGGGCGATCCGGCGGTTTTCCCATTCCGCTTTAACGGGTTCTTTCACGGTTTTTCCCAGAGAAGCCTCGACGGTCCGGATGCCCCGGATGAGCGCTTTCAGTTCGTGGGGTTCCAGGGACGCTTTGTGGTCGGGTCCCGGGAGGTTTTTGCTCAAGGTGAAATGTTTTTCAATGACGCAGGCCCCGAGGGCTACGGCTGCGAGCGAGACCTCAATTCCGGGCGTGTGGTCGGAATAACCAACGGGAAGCTTCAGGGTCTGGGCCATGGTGATCATCGCCCGGAGATGGACGTCCTGGGGTGCGGCGGGATAGACGGAAGTGCAGTGGAGGGCCACGATACCGCGGCGATTAACGCGGCGGATCTCGCGGACGGCTTCTTTGACCTCTTGCAGATAGGACATCCCGGTCGACAGAAGAATGGGTTTCCCCTTCCGTGCGATGTGTTCAATGAGGAGCCAGTTGGTGATCTCGCCGGAAGGGATTTTGAACAAAGGGACTCCCAGTCCATCCAGCAGATCGGCGCTCTCCTCATCGAACGGTGTCGAAAGAAAGAGGATTCCATACGTTCGGCAGCACTTCTTCAGCTCTTGGTGAGCGCGCGGCGACAATTCCAGACGCTTGAGCATTTCAAGCTGGGATTCTGTCCGGGCGGTGTGACGGAGCTGGTAAGGCGCCTTCGGGGCTTCTTGGTGGGCGACGCGCTCGGCTTTGAAGGATTGGAATTTAACGGCGTCGGCTCCCGCTTCGGCGGCGACCCGGATGAGTTGCCGGGCCCGGCCGAGATGACCATTATGGTTCACTCCCGCCTCGGCGATGATGAAACAGGGTTGTCCGGGGCCGATGCGGCGCCGCCCGATTTGAAGGAAAGGTTTCATGGCACTTCCTTCCGGCGCGGATTTTGTGGAGGGGTGTTTTTAATGGTTTTTAAGTCTTTGAGGTGATTTTCATACCAGACGGTTCCCTTGTGCTGGGAATTGATCCTCTCGATTTCCGGATGTTCTAAAAGAAGATTCATAATATCAGACGTGCTGAAAATCTTCCTTCCCGGGAAGAGCTCCCCGTACACTCTTTTCATGAATTCGTAATCGGCCGGATAATCCAGAGTCCATCGATATCGATGATACCACTCGTCATCGGATCGTGCCACATTGCCAAGGCGAAATCGCTGGGGTTGGTCCCAAATGTAGGGGGTGACGTGTTCCCGCTGAAAGGGCTGATCGGATTTCTTCCACGCTTCTTCGAGCGCCGCGAGGCGAATTATTTCCACTTCCTGGCCGTCCTGCCATGTGGGAGGATGGTTGTTGCTGACGTAATCATAGGACCGGGCATTGTCCAGGTAGTATTGGATGACGTGGTCTATCACTTGCGGGTCAATGAGGGGATTGTCCGCCGTAAATTTGGCGAATTCCGGAAGGTTGTATTTTTTCGCACATTGATAGGTGCGGTCCAGGACGTCCTGTTCGCTTCCCCGGAAGACCGGAACATTTTCCGTACGGCACAACTTCTCGAGGGCGTCGTCTTCCGGATTTGTGGTCGTGGCCACGATGACTTCGTCGATCAGCCGGGCGGCCCGGATCCTTTGGATATTGTGGGAAATCAGGGGGCGGCCGGCCGCTTCCAAAAGAACCTTTCCGGGGAGCCGCGAGGACTTCATGCGGGCCTGAAGGATGGCTTTCATGCCGGTCTGTTAATGGAGATTGCCTGCCGTCGCTTGCGAGAGAGCGGTGTGGAGTTCCCGGGCGATATGTTCGATGCGGGTTTTATCCATGTTGTGGAAGATGGGGAGGGCGATCGCCCGGCGAAGGATTTCCCCGCTCGCTTCGAAGTATGTGGCCAGAGTTTTTCCTTGGAGCCATCCGGCGTGGGCCAGCATATGATCCCACGTCCCGGCGAAATGCCAGTTGAGCGCGTCCGGCAGATTCTTGAAACCGATCCCCTTTTGCTGGAGTTGGCGCGCGACCTGTCTGGCGAGCGCGGGAGTGTCCAGGAAGAACACGAGAGCGTCCCCGTTGTCCCCGGCCGGGTCGGGAACTTCCCGGAAGCGAAGTTTCTTCGTGAGAGTGCCTTCGATGGCGGCACGAAGTTCTTTTTTATTGGAGCGGTGCTTTTCCAGGGAGGCGGGTAGCTTCTTCAGTTGGGCCAGGCCGATGGCTCCCTGGAGTTCCATCATCCGGTAGTTAAAGCCGGGGAAGGACCGGGTGTCTTCTCCCCGGGGAAAAGCGGGATTGTTTTCATGCCCATGATCGGCATAAATCTTGGCGCGTTGGATGATTTCCTGTTTTTTTGAGACCACCATCCCCCCTTCTCCGGTGGTGAGAAGTTTGCCGTGGTCAAAGCTGAACGTCCCCGCGTCTCCGAGCGTCCCCAGCATCTGGCCGTGGTAGGTTCCCCCGCATCCCTGCGCCGTGTCTTCAAGAACCTGCAGGCCGTGCCGGGCGGCGATGGAGAGGATCTCCTCCATGCGGGCGGCGACACCCAGCATATGAACGGGAAGGATGACCTTGGTTTTCGGGGTGATCTTGCGTTTTAAATCTTCGGGATCCATGTTCAGGGTCCAGTCGATATCGGTGACGACCGGAGTCGCCCCACAATCCAAAATGGCTTCCACGGTGGCCACAAACGTATGGGATTGCGTGATCACTTCATCGCCGGGTTTGACGCCCAGCGCGATGAGGGCGACTTTCAAGGCGGTTGTTCCCGAAGTCACGGCGTGGGTGTAGGGGATTTTCAGGAAGCTTGCGAAAGCGGCCTCAAACTCTTTGACTTTGTACATGTTCTTGCGCAGGGCGTCGAACGATTGCCGGAACAGGACGCCGCCGTTGTCAAAAACCTCGTTCACGGCGCGCCGTTCTTCCTCCCCAATGATTTCCCAGCCGGGCATTGGATTCTCCTTGCTCTCTCGGATTAACTCGGACTCATGGCTTCCAGTGTTAATCGCAGATCGTCCGTTGTGAAAGGGACAGGATTCATATCAAAAGCCCCCTTCAAAAGAGGGGCCTGGGCCAGAAAGGAAGGGATGGATTCGCGTTTAAATCCGAAGGGAGCGAGTGTCTTGGGGATCTGCAGGCGCTCGCAGAGGTTCCAGAGGGCTTTGGCGTAGAGGCGGGAGTTCTCTGCGGCATTCTTGACCGGTTGAGCGCCGTCCAAGAGCGGGTAGAGTTCCGCGTAGCCCGTGTATCCACGGTCCACGTTGTGCTGCGTGACCCAGGGAAGAAAAACGGCTCCGGCCATTCCGTGGGGGACGTTGTAGTGGACTCCCAAGGGATACGACATCGCCCCCGTGGGGCCGGCGCTGGAATTAAACAGCGCGGCCGCGGCGAGATAGCTGCCCAGCTGGACGCGTCCGTGCGCGTCCATGTCCTGGGGGCTTAGCACGGATTTCTCCAGCGCGTTAAAGACCAGCCTGATCGCTTCCTGCGCCAGGATTTTCGTCAGAGGATTGGCTTTTTGTGAAACGAAGCTTTCATGGCCGTGGACCAAGGCATCCATGCCCGAAGAGATTTTAGCGCCGCGGGGGCATGAGGCCGTGAGCAGTGGATCAAGAATGCACAGTTTGGGAATATAGAGAGCGGTATTGATCCCCAGTTTGCGTCGCTCCTTGGAGTCTGTGAAGACGGCGTTGGGGGTGATCTCGCTCCCGGTTCCTGCGGTGGTCGGGATCGCAATCACGCCCGGGCCAGGGTTCTTGGGCAGATCAAACCCGCGGTATTGGATGGCGGGCCCGGGATTGGTGACGAGAAGCGAAAGCGCTTTCCCGAGATCGAGGATGCTCCCCCCGCCGACGACAATAAAACCATCAATGGGGTGAGCCATGAATCGCGGTTTCACTTCGTCCAGATAGTCGTAGGTGGGTTCCGTGACGGTGGGTTCCAGAGACACCGTGATTGTGAACCGCCGTTCCAGTTCGGCCCGGACTTCTTTCCAGACCGGGTTGGAGGCCGGCCCGTGGTCCACGATGAGAGCCAGGTTCTTCCAGCCAAATTTCTCCACATGTTCCGGAAGCTTCCGGATTTCTCCGGCTCCGAAGCGCATGTCGGTTTTCAGCAGGAACGAAAAATTCAATGCTCCAAAATCCATCAATGGCCCTCCCTTGCAGCCCTCAAGATAGTATTGCATTTTTGTTTCATGCCGCGCCTTCCGCGGGCTCACGGGTCCAGACGAGCGCTGGATTGATTTGCGCGGTGAACCACCGGGCAAAGGCCAGGGACGAAGTCATCCCCGGCGAAATAACATTCAAAATATGAATCGAATGGGCCGTCGTTTCGATCACAAGGTCTTCGACTAATTCCCCATCGGAGCGGATCAGCTGGGGGCGGATCCCGGTCTTCGCTTCCAAGGAGATGTGCTCTGGGAGAAGACCGTCGACGAGCTGGCTCGCCTGCCGCCAGAAGTGCTCTTGGCTGCAGGAGTTTTTGAGTTCGTTCCAGGCCACGCTCATAAGGTCGCGGTTGTGGAAAAAGGCGTTCCAGAAGCCCTTGTGCCCCGCCATTTCGAAGAGGTCGCGCGGCCTGATGTCGGATGCCCGGTAAGCCTCCCGGCCAAAGGCGGGAACCGCGTTGGGCCCGATGAGGATTTTGCCGGTCGTGGTCTTGGTCAGATGCACGCCGAGGAAGGGAAATTTGAGATTGGGAGCGGGGTAGATCATCGATTTCACGAGGGGTTCGCCGGGCCTGTTGACGACGAAATATTCTCCCCGGAAAGGGGCGACTGTGTAGTTTTTCCCGACGCCCATTTGGTGCGCCAGGCGGTCGGCGTGGAGGCCCGCGCAGTTAATCAGGAGTCCGGCCGTCAGGACTTCGGACCCGCAGTGAAAGCTCACGCCCTTCGGCGTTTCTTGGAATTCTTGCGCTTCTTGACCCAAACGGATTTCGACCCCTTCTTTTCGGGCATTTTCGGCCAGGGACCGGGTGAGGGCCAGGGAATCCACGATGGCGCCCGCGGGAGAATGGAGGCCTCGGATTCCCCGGGCGTGAGGTTCGTGGTCGCGGATTTCCGCGGGAGAAAGGAGCCGGACGCCGGGCACGCCATTTTGCCCGGCCCTCGACTTTAATTCTTCGAGCACCGGGATTTCTTCGTCGCGGAGGGCGAGAACCAGCGTTCCCCCTTCTTCCATGGGGATTTTATAATCCCGGCAGTACTGCCGCAGTTCGCGGTTTCCTTCGACACAGAGGCGGGCTTTGAGCGTTCCCGGCTTGGGATTGATGCCGGAGTGAATGACGCCGCTGTTCCGGCCGCTCGTGTGGAATCCGGCGGAGGGTTCTTTCTCGATCAGGACGACGTCTTCAAAGCGTTTTCCCAGTTCGCGGGCGACCGCGCAGCCCACAACACCGCCCCCAATGACGGCGATGTTATAGGAAGGCCTGGGCATAGATGGGGAGTGGCGCTAACGGATCAGGCGATACCGGGCCAGCTCGTTGGTCGCCGTTTTGACGCGGTCTTGCGCGGTCTGGCTCCGGACCCAGCCGACGAGGTCTTCGATGCCTTTTTCGAACGGGATCTGGGGCTTAAAGCCGAGGCATGACGATATCTTGGAGATGTCGGCGAAACAGTGGCGGATGTCTCCCGCGCGGTAGCGGCGCACCAGCTGAGAAGGTTTCTTAAAGCCCAGTCGCTGGGAGAGGAGGTTCGCGATGTCGAGGACGCTCGTGGCCTTTCCGGTCCCGACGTTGAAGACTTGGCCGGCGGCCCGGGGGTTTTCCAGCGCGCGGATGTTGGCCTGCACGATATCGCTTACATGGATGAAGTCGCGGGTTTGCCGGCCGTCCTCAAAAATCATCGGCGGTTCATTGTTGAGAAGCCGGCTGCAGAAGATCGCGGCTACGCCCGTGTAGGGGTTGGAGAGCGCCTGGCGCGTCCCGTAGATATTGAAAAAGCGCAGCGCCACGGTGGGGATCCGGTAGGCCTGGCCGATGGCGAGAAACAATTCTTCGTGATCACGTTTGGTGACGGCGTAGACGGACGTGGGATTCAAGGGTTTTTTCTCCGAGGTCGGTATAGCGTTCAAGGGCCCCCCGCAGTCGGGGCAGACGGGCTCCCATTGTCCCCGCCGCATCGCTTTTTCTTCCCGGAGGGAAGGAGAGGCCGGCCCGCAGCGCCGGCACCGGTAGGCGCCTTCTCCGTAAATGGACATGGAGGAGGCTACGACAAGCTTCTGCGGTTTTTTCCGGGCCCGGATGATTTCTTCCAGAAGGACCGCCGCTCCGCGGGAATTGGTGTCAACGTAGTAATTGATCTTGTACATGGACTGGCCCACGCCGACGGCGGCGGCCAGATGGTAAACGGCGTCCATTCCCGCGAGGGCCCGCCGGACATCCCGGGGTCGGCGCACATCGCCGATCTGGAGTTGCGCTTTGGGGTTCAGGTAGGAAGGCCGTTTTTTCCGGGGATGGACCTGGGGATCCAGGCAGTCGAGCACTCGCACGCGGTAGCCTTTTTCGATCAGAGCGTCCACGAGATGGGATCCGACGAAGCCGGCCCCTCCCGTTACGAGAATATTCTTCCGTTTCATCGTCCCCCCTTGCTCCGCGCGTGGCGGATATACCAGGCCACGGTCCGGCGAAGGCCATCTTCGAAAGTCGTCCGGGGCCGCCAGCCGATCGCTTTCTCAATTTTTCTTGAATCGATCGAGTAGCGGCGGTCGTGGCCCAGGCGATCGGTCACGGGTTGGATCTGGATTTTTTGAACGGGAATGCCTGCCATCTCTCCCACCAGGCGGACGATCTGCCGGGCGACCGTGATGTTGGGTTTTTCCGTGTCGCCGCTGATGTTGTATATCTCACCGATCCGGCCTTTTTTGAGAACCCGGAGGATGGCCTCGGCGTTGTCTTCGACATAGAGCCAGTTCCGGACATTTTTCCCATCCCCGTAGAGCGGCAGGGGTTTGCCGTGAAGAGCCCGCGTGATAAAGAGCGGAATGAACTTTTCCGGAAATTGGCACGGGCCGTAATTGTTGGAAGACCGGGTGACGATGACCGGGAGGCCGAAAGTAGTCAGATACGACAACACCAAGAGGTCTCCCGCGGCCTTGCTGGCCGAATAGGGGCTGGAGGGTTTGAGGATGTCCGTTTCCCGGAAAGCGCGGCCGAGTGTTGAGCCGTAGACTTCGTCCGTGGAGACGTGGACGAAACGCTTGACGCGGTGACGCAGGGCGGAGCGGAGAAGATTGTGGGTTCCGCGGACGTTGGTTTCCAGAAAAAGGTCCGCGTCGTGGATGGAGCGGTCCACGTGGGTCTCGGCGGCGAAATGGACGACGGCATCATGCCCTTTCATGATCCGGTCAACCTTGTCCGCGTTGTTGATGTCTTCCCGGAGAAAGCGGTAGCGGGGGGTTCGGGCGACGTCCTCGAGGTTCCGGGTGTTTCCCGCGTAGGTCAGTTTGTCGAGATTGGTGATCGTGAACGGGGGTTTCTGGCGAAGCGCCAGGCGGATGAAATGGGATCCGATGAAGCCCGCTCCTCCCGTCACAAGAATCTTCACGGGATCTCTACTTTCGAGGAGTCTCCGACCATGATCCGGCAGGCGCTCGGTTTTTTGTCTGAGCGGAGGACCTGGACGTTCTGGCCGATCAGGGAATCGCAGATCTGCGGGACGTTGGAAATGCGGGAGTTTTCAAGCACGATCGAATGCTCGAGCGAACTGTTTTCAACGACCACATCGTGGTAAATCGAGGAAAAGGGACCGATGTAGGAGTTGACGATCCGGGTATTGCGTCCGATGATCGCCGGTCCCCGCACGGTGCTGTTATCGATCACGGCGCCTTTTTCAATCACGACGCGTCCTTCGATCCGGGAGTTCGCTGAGACTTTTCCGTTGTTCGATTCTGTGA
>Ga0207062_1059_pt1 | contig 30866 bp, 20 predicted proteins | sample Alteio_BWMinCont_28_FD_153266 | JGI IMG/M metagenome (GOLD analysis project Ga0207062, IMG submission 153266) | Enriched cells from forest soil in Barre Woods Harvard Forest LTER site, Petersham, Massachusetts, United States -... | ecosystem: Environmental > Terrestrial > Soil > Temperate forest >... | reverse complement strand
AAGATCAAAAGTATCTCCAGGAAAAAACGCTTGGGGAGATGCAAGAAAAACTTCACTTAAAGAACTTTCCGAGGCGCATTGAATGTTTTGACAACTCACATCTCGCCGGCGATGAGCCTGTCTCCTCGTTGGTGGCCTTTACGGATGGAAAGAAAGACAGCAGCCGCTACCGCAAATATAAAATTAAAGAGGCCACGCCCGGCGATGATTACGCGGCTATGCGCGAAGTGCTTTCGCGCCGCTGCTTAAAAGGACTGGAGACCAATGATCTGCCCGATTTATTCATTATCGACGGGGGCAAAGGCCACTTGAATGCCGTTTTATCGATCCTCGCCTCACTGAACATCGTGACAGTCGATGTGATCGGCGTTGCCAAAGAGGAGGGCAGACATGATAAAGGCAGCAGCGCCGAGCAGATTTTTATCGCGAACATTAAAGACCCCGTCCATTTTAGAACAAATTCGCCGGTGCTCTTTTTGATACAAAAAATCCGGGACGAAGCCCACCGTTCCGCGATCACCTTCCACCGGCAACGCAGAAGCAAAAAAATTGTGAGAAGCGCGCTGGATGATATTGCAGGGATTGGACCAAAAAAACGCAAAATGCTGCTCACCCACTTTGGCAGCCTCAAAAAAATCAAAGAAGCTACAGAAGAGGATTTAAAAGCCCTCAAAGGCATTTCTGCGGCAAACATCAAAGCGATTTTTGAACACTTCGCGAAAAATTAACACAAATACACAAAATTGTTAGCGGCATGAAACGCAGAGACGGGGAGACGCAGAGACGCTGAGAACAAAGAAGTTAGTTTCGGGCACGGGCACGGGCACGTTCACGATTTTAGTTTATTGCTTTATACGCCATTTTCGGACTTAACTTGAGCCTCTAAACAAATATCGTGAACGTGCCCGTGCCCGAAACTAACTTCTTTGTATATGCGATTAAAACGGTTCCCAGCCACCGCCTAGGGCTTTGTACAGCGAGATAAGATCTAAAAGAGCGGCGGTCTCTGATTGAAGGAGGCTTAAGGAGGAATTGTTTAAGATCAATTCACTATTTAAATAATCCAATTGGCCCACCAGGCCTTTTGTATATCTTAGCCTATTCAGCGATGTGAGCTTTTGGTTTGTTTCAACGATCTTTTGCAATTCATTGCTCGTCTTAACATCTTCTTCGTAGGAGATAAGCGCCGTCTCGGCATCCCGAAGGGCATTTAATACCGTCTGCTGATAGGCAAAAGCTAATGCCGCCGCTTGCGCTTGGGCAATATTAAGATTGCCGACAAGTTTTCCTCCTTGGAAAATGGGCATATTGACATCCGCGCCATAAATCCAAGTCTTGCTCTTTGGAGTAAAAAGATTGTGAAGCTTTAAAGATTCCAGCCCTAAAAGTCCTACAAGACTGACCGACGGAAAAAAGGAGGCGACAGCCACACCGATATTGGCAACAGCTTGCGCTAAATTTCTTTCTGCTTCGCGTATATCCGGCCGTCTGCGCAATAGATCGGACTTTAGGCCCGCAGAAATACATTCGGGCAAGGCAGGTAAAGGCTGCGGAGGAAGAAGCTCCTCCAATAACGTTTCAGGCAATTCTCCGGTCAAAACTGAGATCGCAAAGATACTGCGATAAATCGTAATATCCGTGGCGGGCAATGCTGAGACAGCCTGGTTTAATTGAATGTCTATCTGTTCAAGCTCCAAAAGATTGGAGTAGCCTGTAGAATAACGCTTTTGAATGATCTGCACATTTTTTTTAAGCAGGTCGATGTTGCTTTCTAGCAGCGTTTTTTGCTCTTGGGAACTACGCAGCTCAATATAATTCCTGGCAATTTCTCCAAAGACAGACACTAAAACGTCATTTTTTTGTTCGATTGTGCTCTCCAGCTGCGCCTGAGCAGCTTCTACACTTCTCCGTGTTTTCCCGAAAATATCAAGCTCCCAGGTCGCATCGAAAAACGCATTAAAAATATTTAATTTGGAAATGACCGCAGGAGATGCCGCCCCTGCGGCTGCCGTGTTGGCGGCCATAAGGGCATCTATAGGGCCATTTTTACTTAAAAAGATGTGGAACGCGTCGAAATCGGCGGAGACTTTTGGAAAAAGGGGGGCCGCAGAAACCTTTCTCGCAGCGCGCGCCTGGAAAATATTCGCTTCTGCTTTACGGACATCATTGTTATTGCCGGCAGCTGCCAGAATATATTTGTTGAGCAAAGGGTCGTCAAAAATCTCCCACCAGAAAACGGGTGGAGGGTCATCTGATATGCATATATCAACAGCAGCAGCCGGAGCGCTCCACTCATCAGGCACACAATCTTCAGGCGGATGGTAATTAGGCCCGACTTTACATCCTGTCAGGCAGACAAGGAACAATGATACCGATAGAGATAAAGCTTTCATGTGTATGATATTCTCCTTCTGAAAAACCAGCCGGCCCCTAATATTGTGCAAAATCCGATGATGACCATAGGCCATATATTTTCAAAAACGATTAATGCCGGCATTGCTTTAAGGTAAATCCCTTTAGAAATGACCAACATATACGTAAGCGGGATTGCATAGGCCGCAGGCTGAAGCCACTCGGGCATATTTTCCACGGGAGTGGCAAAACCCGATAATAATATGGAAGGCATCATAAAGACAAATGTCCCGAGCATCGCTTGCTGCTGTGTGGCCGAAAGTGAGGAGATAAACAATCCTATCCCGCTGATCGCCGTCACAAAAACCAGTAAAGCGGCTAAGAAAAGAAATATCGATCCTGTGAATGGGACGCCGAGAATAAACACACCTATCGCAATCATTAAACTCCCCTCGGCCATCCCTATGATAATGCCCGGAACGATCTTCCCGATCAGGATCTCCAATGGGACGAGGGGTGAGACAAGCAACTGGTCAAAGGTCCCAAGTTCCCTTTCACGGGCAATGGATTGCGTCGTGACGATTAAGCATGTCAACATGGAGAGGGTGGCGACAAGGGAAGGGTTATTATACCAATAGTAAAGCAGGTTAGGATTGAACCAGTTGATCGGATACAGCTTGGCATTTTGCTGGGGATACCGTTCAAGGGCAGCAAATTCTGAATTGAACTGATCGACAATTGTGGTAATATATCCCGAAACAATTTGCGCTGAATTTGACCGCCTGCCATCGAGAATAAGTTGGATATCTGCCTTTTTATCTGCATTAAGCAGCCTTGAGAAGGTTTCGGTGAACGAGACAACCATTAATCCTTTCTGATTATCAATGAAAGGGCCGATCTCCTGGACGCCTTTAAGAAAGACAATTTGTTGGAACATGGGAGAACCATGCAGGCGTTCGATCAATTCAATCGATTGTTCTCCGGAGTCTTGATTGAGGATACCAATAGGGACATCTTTCACATCGAGGGTCGCGGCGAATGTAAAGATAAACAGCTGAATTAATGGCGGAATAAAAATGGAGAGGCGGCTCTTAGGGTCAAACAAAACCGCCAATATTTCTTTCCAAATCAGAGAGGAGATACGATTCCACATCTTCTAATCCAACCTTTTTACTGTTTTATAAGCTGTCAGGACAAAAAAGAATAGGCCGATTAAAAACATCGGAATCATATTAAATATGATCAACTCCCAAACATTTCCTACCAAAAAAAGGGCTTGAAGGCACTGGACAAAATATTTTGCCGGAATGATATAGGTTAAAAGCTGGATCCAGTAGGGCATGCTTAAAATCTCAAAGAGGAAGCCGGATAAGATATAAGCGGGTAGAAATCCTGCAGTGATGGCGATCTGACAGGCAATCAATTGACTTTTGCAGAGCGTTGAAACCAGCAAGCCGAAACCTAAAGCGCAAAATAAAAATAAGGCCGACACTATAGCTAAAAGCCACCAAGACCCTCTTAAGGGCAAGCCGTAACCCAAAACTGAAACGGCCACGCAAATCGCCATGGAGATCATCCCCAGGACAAAATAAGGGATCACTTTTCCTGCCACGAGCTCAAAGCGGCTCAATGTTGTGGACATTAAAGCCTCCATCGTCCCCCGTTCCCATTCCCTCGACACGACAAGCGCTGTTAAAAGCGTGCCTATCAGTGTCATGATGATCGCCAGAGAGCCTGACAGGAGAAAGAATCGACTCTCCAATTGTTCATTATACCAAAATCTTGGCTGCACATTGACAATCGATAACATCCGCAGGTCCGAAGAGATTGCCTCTTGCTGAAGCCATTTCTGAAAAGCTCCCTGCACATAATATTGCACAAAATTTGCAGTGTTCGGTTCGCTGCCGTCGGCAATCACTTGAATGGGAGCAATAGTGCTGGGACGGGCCAGAAAGGCCGAAAAATAGGAGGGTACTACCACAATGCCTCTGATGCTGCCTCTTGTCAGGTCATCTCCCAATTCACGTTTATCGCGTGCGATCTTGACATCAAAATAGGGCGAATCCAGCAAAGATTCGGCAAAGTCCATGGCATAGGGAGAGGTATCTTCCATAACAAGCCCGATGCGCAGATGATTTAGATCAAGGGATACCCCAAAACCATAAAGAAAAAGGAGCAATAAAGGCAGAATAACACTTATCAGGCTCGTACTGGGGTCCCTGACAATTTGGATGGTTTCTTTAACGATCAGGGCTTTTAACCGGCGCAGCCTGCCTTGGCGCATCGCTTTTTCAGAGAGGATGGCTTGCATCATATTCCTCGATCAATTTTATAAAGGCATCATCCAGGGATGGAGAAGGATTTTGAGGCGATTTTGCGATTTCTTTGAGTTTATCCGGAGCGGCCATTTGTATAATTTTGCCACGGTAAATCAAAGCGATACGGTCGCAATATTCCGCTTCATCCATGAAATGCGTTGTCACTAAGATAGTCACGCCTTTTTCCACTAATCCATTGATATGGTTCCAAAATTCGCGGCGGGCGATCGGATCAACCCCGGAAGTGGGTTCATCGAGAAAAAGAACATCCGGATGATGCATCGTCGCGCAAGCTAAAGATAGACGTTGTTTAAAACCTAAGGGAAGCTTCTCTGAAGGGGTGGCATGAAAATTCTGAAGGTTGAAAATCACAAGCATCCGCGAAACGGCGCTTCCCACTTCTTTGCCTTTTAGGTTATAAATCCTGGCGAAAAAGTTCAAATTTTGCAGAACACTAAGCGTTCCATAAAGGGAAAATTTTTGCGCCATATATCCGATGCGGGCCCGGGCATTGCTGGGTGCTTTCTGCAGATCGAAATCTTTGACTAAGGCTTTACCTTGCGTAGGTTGCAGCAATCCGCAAAGCATCTTAAACGTAGTGGTCTTGCCAGCTCCATTCGGGCCTAATAATCCAAAGATCTCCCCCTTCGCAATTGAAAAGGTGATATCGTCTGCAGCCGTAAAGGACCCGAACTTCTTTGTCAGCCCTTGAGCCTCTACGATATGTTCCGACGCACCTTCAATTTGAAGAGTTGTGGCGGCAAGCCCTGAAGTTTTCCACTGGCCTCCCCCGCCGAGCATATCCATGAAAGCATCTTCGAAACGAGGAGGGATAGGCTTTATTTGGAACTCTTCATGACCTTTCAATTGCTCAAGATCTAGAATAGGCGTCTTCTTCTCTTTGACGACTATACGAAGGTCATCGCCTTGCACAAGACCGTCGACCACATTTTCCTGCCTCAAAATATTGCGGAGGAGTTCGCGTCGGTTGACTTTAATATTAGAGATTTTAAAGACACGGCCCTCAACCCTTTTTGTAAGGTCTTGAGGTTTTCCGTTAAAAAGCAGTTTGCCTTCATTGATTAACAGGACAGTATGGCATTTTTCAGCTTCGTCCAGATAGGCTGTACTCCAAACAACGGAAATATCTTCGGCAAGAAGGTCATTGACCATTTTCCATAATTCGCGCCTTGAAATAGGGTCTACACCTACACTAGGTTCATCCAACAGTAAAAGCATGGGTTTTTTTACAAGGGCGCAAGCGAGGCCGAGCTTTTGCTTCATCCCTCCGGACAAAGCCCCTGCTAAACGATTTTTGAATGGGGCTAGCCCGGTGAAACGGAGAAGCCTTTCAAAAACGGCTTTTTTTTCCTCTCCAACAATCCCGCGCAGATCCGCATAGAGATTGAGATTTTGGATCACTGTCAGGTCTTCATAAAGCCCGAATTTTTGAGGCATATAGCCCGTGAAATAATGCACCTCTTCAGCATTGTTGACCGTATCGTAACCTGCCACAGTAATAAAGCCTTCAGTCGGTTTCAACAGTCCCGCGATCAGCCGGATCAGGGTCGTTTTCCCGGCCCCATCAGGGCCTACCAGTCCGACGATCTCGCCTTTAGGAATTATCCCACTGATGTCTGCAAGAGCAGGTGGTTGTTCCGGAGTAAACACTTTTGTAACATTATGAATAGTGACAAGCGTTTCACTCACTTTTTTGCGTCCCGGCGTGTTTTTTAAGGTCCAGTTTAACTGTGACGGGCATGCCTTGGCGTAAACCGGAATCAGGTTCATCGACATAGATGCGTAGGCGGTAGACCAAATTAGTTCGAAGTTCGGTCGTCTCGACAGTTTTCGGTGTGAATTCCGCCAGCGGAGAAATAAAACCGACTTTTCCTGTATATGAGTGGCCTTTTGGATTGTCTGTGGTGATTTCTGCGGTCATGCCATACTCCACTTGGCCGAGATGGATCTCGTTGACAAAAGCACGGATCCAGACTGGAGAGGCTATAGAAAGAGTGTAGACAGGGTCTGAGTCACGGACGACTGTGCCCGGCTCCCTAATGCGCGTCAGGATAACTCCATCTGTAGGGGCATAGGTCTTTATATAGTTCAGATTATCTAAAGAAATGGCTAGAGCAGCCTCAGAGGCATTCAGCTCGGCAAATAGTTGATCGTATGTCGCTTGGGCATTATTTAAATCCTCTTGTGAAACGCCTCCATCGCCGATCAACCCCTGGCGCCTATTTAGAAGGATCTTAGCATTATTGAAGTTCGCTTTAATGGTCTTTACATTGGCTGCCGCCTGGCGTGCTTGGCTATCATATGGGGATTTGTCCAATACCGCCATCAGACTCCCCTTAGCGACTATATCTCCTTCTTCAAAAAACAGCTCTGAAACTTGGCCTGCAACCCGAAAACTGATATCGACTTGCCTGACATCGACATTGCCATAGAGGAAGAGCTCGTCTTCATTCCTTTCTAATTGAAGATAATATTTGTAGATAAAGAGGGATATCAATGCCAAGGCAACAATGATCACAGTGACAATTAAAAATCTTTTCATAAACCCAATACTCCTCCTACTTGCATAGTCCGAAATGGCCAATTTTTCAATATAATTTTTTAATAATTTGGAGTAATGGCCAAAAAAAGCTGCACAGGCTGCGAAGATCAGATTGAGATGGTCTTGATTAAGTATATCGAATTTTATTCTCTTCGCGAACATCACATATTGCCTTTCTATGGCAAAATGCATATAGCTAATATTCCGGTATCATCTTCCACTCCATCGTTTAAAGGATCACTAATGCTAGGCACAGATTTTATCCTCGATTGTTTATCGAAAGAAAATATTGATTATATTTTCATGGTTCCCGGCGGCCTGATCGACCCGTTTTTACCTGCTCTAGGCAGACAAAGCCATCTCAAACCTATCGTAGCAGCCCACGAAGGAGGGGCCGCTTATATGGCCGATGGATATGCCCGGGCCAGTGGAAAATTTGGCGCGGCCCTTTGTATAGGCGGGCCAGGGCTCACTAATACGGTCACTGCTGTGGCTGCCGCACAAACAGATGGTTCGCCTGTCCTGCTGATCAGCGGAGAAGTCTCTACCTACATTGAGGGGCTTGGCATGTTTCAAGATGCCAGCAGCCAAACGCTTAATGATGTCGGCACATTGAAAGGCCTGACGCATTTCAGCAGCTCAATCGAAAACCCAAAAAACCTTCCGCATCTAATCCGCCATGCAATGATCCATCTTCTCACAGAACCTAAAGGCCCGGTCCATATTTCAATTCCGCAAGATTGCCAGGAAGCAATTATTGAGGCGGAATATCAGCGGATAGATAGAAGCTTGTCGCATCCGGATATACTTGCGCTGAAGGCGGCAAAAGAGTCTCTGGAACATTTCAAACGCGGGAGAAATGGCTCCCCGCCTGTGCGCATTGCCGTGCTGGCCGGAGCCGGCATTGAGCATGCCGAATGTTCCAATGATTTGATCCGGTTTGCGGAAAATTGGCATATCCCCGTCGCCACAACCTTGCGCGCAAAAGGTGTTTTTCCGGAAGATCATCCGCTTTCCCTTGGAGTATTCGGTTATGCGGGCACACATCATTCCCGCATGGCCCTTCTCGATAATCCGCCGGATTTGCTTATCGTGCTTGGCTCTGGCCTCAATGAAAGAGATACTATGCATTGGATGCTCAAGCTGACGCCAAAAAATGCCATCTGCGTGAATCTCGATACAATCGCCATAGGCGCCCATTTGACCGGCGGCTCTGTAGTTGGCGATGCAGGGGCCTATTTAAAGTGGTTGGAAGCGAATAGCGATATGATCCGTCCTTCCCTTGAATCCACACGCGCTGACCGCAAGTCCTGGCTATCAGGGATTATCGCTCAGCCTCGGTTGCAGAACCCTGAAAACTGTAAGAGTAAAGCCATCCCACTGCACCCTGCCCGAGTCATCAGCGATCTGCGGGCAGCATTACCTCGCGATGGCATTGTCTTGATCGATTCCGGAGCGCATCGGGCTTTTGCAGGGCATTACTGGGAGTCATATCGTCCACTCACGTATATTTCTGCGACAAATCTAGGGCCAATGGGCTGGGCAATACCGGCCGCCATAGGCGTGCAATGCGCACAGCCGAATAAAAAAGTCGCTGTGATTACAGGCGACGGATGTATGCGTATGGGAGGAATGGAAATCGCCACGGCTGCCCGCTATCAGCTGCCCATCATTTATGTCGTTATCAACAATGCCGCTTTGGGCAATGTGTGGTTGCGGGCGCATCAAGAAGGGCCTGTTCCTGATGCACTAACTACGCTGCCCGATTTCGATTGGGCAGCCTTTTCCAAATCTCTGGGAGGCAACGGGATCACAGTCTCACGCCCGGAGGAGCTTGCACAAGCCTTTTCTAAAGCGCTGCAAAATAAAGGGCCCACAGTCGTTGATGTCAAGGCGGACAAGCGCTTCAAAACGCCTGTGGAAGATTGGAATATCGCCCGCGCCGCCTGGTCCTTTCATGAATGATCTAAAGAGGTAATTGCATAAGTATGTTCAGGATGCTTTGCTGCTCAAATTGAGCAAACAAATCATCCGAACGGACTTATGCAATTACCTCTAAAGAGGTAATTGCATAAGCATCCTGAACATACTTATGCAATTACCTCTAAAGCTGGACTTTGTACATCTAAAGGAGACAAAACATGGTTAAGCTGCCTTTTGACCCAAATCACTTAGAGCCTGAGGACAAGTTGATTTATGAGGCTATGGTCGCCAAGAGAAAGAGCCAGGGAGCTCCATTTGGCGGCCCATATGCCGCTTTAATGAATCATCCTGAACTTTGCCAGAAAATTGAGGCGCTCGGATATTTCCTTAAGTTTCAAGGACATCTTTCAAGGGAGGTTTATCAATTTGTAGTCCTTTCAGTCGCTAAGGAAACAAAGGCAACGTTCGAATGGACAGATCATGTCAAACATGCCGCAGCTGCAGGGGTTCCTAAAGAGATAATTGATGCGCTCAACGTGCACGGTGTTTTAGGCTCCTCTTACCCTGAGCCCTATCGTCTGGCGGCACAGGTTTTGGGTTCGACTTTAGCCTGGAAAAATATTCCTGAGCAGATTCAAGCGGGCGCAATAGAGTTCTATGGAATTCATGGATTTATTGAGATCGTAGTGTTGTCAGGCTTCTATCAGATGTTTTCGGCGATTAACCAAGGATTTGATATCTCCTAGTTTTTCTGGGGGAAGTTGAAAAATTTTAATAGATTTGAGGGAATTTCTGTAGAAAAGTCATTTTTTTTCACGGCATGAGACCCCAATTTTCCTATTTTATTTTTATCATCCAAAGCGTCTTGTTCCTCCATATATCTTTGAATGGCCTGCATAGCCTCAGCTCTCTTTTTTATTTCTCTTTTGAGTTCCTCGTCAGGATCTATAGCCATTTTAACCCTCCAAGTATAATTACAATTTCATATCTTCATTATACCATATAGTTTTATTACCAATAATAAAAAAATTCCCACGGATTACTGACTGCTGTTTTTCAAAAAATATGTAAACAAAAAATATCAAGCTTTCTCTTTACTTTCAATTCAAAAAAATTCTAAAGTGATGCGCTTAGATTCAATTTTATGAACTCCGATCCATAACGAACGAGGTAAAAGTGCAAGTCAACCGAAGAAATGCTTACGATTCCATCACAGGGGCGATTCCAACTCCAGTCAACTTTATAAACCTGCTAGTAAATTCTCTAAATAAGTTTAGTGAATTTATTAAAACAAAATTTAATGAGCTGCGTGAGCTTTTTAGGTCGGTCTTTAATTTTAAACAAACACCAAACGCTATAGTGATCACTCCCGGAATCAAAGGCAAGATCGACAATCCATTGCAAAATCATTCCGCTTCAATTTCCCCGCCAAAAACGTCCGATCAGTTGCCTCAAAGCATTGACAAGGAAGGTCAAGTGAGCTCCCCCTGGGCATATGCATGCGCAGCGCTAGTTTTTATGGAATTAGCCACTATTTGCTATTTCTTGAAGGGCCAATCTTCTCCTATACCGGTCAACGATCCCATAATTGTGCACGGAAAACCAATTGTATCCTTTTCACAGCATATTCCAAATGCTCTGAATGTGATTAAAGATCTATCCGGTCATAACGCTTCATTCCCTTGCCTGCCCCCATTATTGTGTGCTTCGGGTAAAATGATTGGAAAGCCGGTTAGCGGCTTGATCATTGAAAAGGCCAAATTCATCCCGCTTAAAGAGAATTTTTCAAACAGCTACCCTCTGATTCCTCCTCAGGCTTCCAATATCATCAATGAAACGATACCCTCTGCAGCAGAGCAGATCTCTAATGCTGTTGATTCAATCCATCAGGTGGCGACGAACCCCTATCCCTGGTTAATCGGCGCAGGATTTCTGATTGCTGCCGCGTTTGCTTATGGCTATTTTAACCAAAGGCGCCTGAACAGTGACCTGCATGAAAATCTTTTAAGGCTCCAGGAAGAAGTTAAAAATATAAAAACCGACATACCAACCGATGTCCCTACAAACTCAAACACATCTGACTCTACAAGCACATTCAACGAGAAGAAAGAAGAAAACACCACCACAGCTATACCAAAGATTATTGAAAAAGGAAATGATTTAACACCTTTCTCCCCATATAAACCTCCTATCATAAAACCTCAAAATGCAATAAATCCCTCAGGAACCACTGCACCACAAAATATTGGATCCTCTCAAGAATTAAATAATGAGAAGAAACCTCCTATTATTCCCCCTCTAACATTTAGTTCTGAAGTGAAGGATGAGGAGTCTTCCGAGGAGAAGACCATCAACACCAATTCGTCGATTAACAAAACAACGGCTAAGTTAGACTTCAAATCTTATCACCATCCTTTGGTCAGAGGCCATGCCGCATTTGAAGGGAAAGAAGAATATCGCGATGAAATATCGGAAAATGGAGACGACTCTAAAAAGAGTGCTATTGCTGCTGACATTTTATTATTACGTCTTAGGGATCAATTTAAGAAGGAAAATATTGAAAACACAGATAAATACACAAAATCTGAAATTGAAAATTTATTGGACTCTTTTGACGAATCAAGAATTGAATTGGAAAATAAGATAATTTGGGCTAAGAAACGTCTCCAAGAGCTAAAAATTAAAAAAGAAATTGCAGAGCAAAAAACCAGAGAAGTTGAAGAGCAAAAAGCTAAAGAAAATGAGAATAACTTTGACAACTCCACATCTTCAAATCGTGGAGGCCCTTTACCACGTGGTGGAGGACGTATCCCACGGGGCGGCCCAAAGGCTTCTATATCCAGAGCAAAAACGGAAGAAACGACATCTACAGCTAAAACTGAAACAGTGACAGAAGAGGAAAAAATTTCAAATGAACAAATTATGGTAATCGCTGAATTACAGAGAGTTAGGAACAAATATAATAATAAACTAGAGGAGTTAAAGCAAAACCTTATTCCTGACAGTAAATATTCTAAATATAAATTTGAATATGAAGATTTCAAGATAATCTGCGAAAATATTGAAAAAGATCTTGCAATCATCGATGAATTAAAACCTATGAATATTCCTAAAACTCCCAGATCTACAAATGTTCCAACGAATAATGAGCCGGTTATTAGCGAAGAAGAAAAGATACGCATCAAACAAAAAGCAAAAATAGTAGAATCATGGAACACATATCAAAAGCCGCTTAACCTTATTTTAATTGATCAAAATACTTGTCAGGATGCCATTAAACAAATCACAGAAAAATTAAAAAAAGAAATCACAGAGAAATTAAACACAATTGAGCTTGATGATGTACTAGAAATAGATCGAAGACATGATGTCGAGAGACTCGATGAGTTATCGGCAAAAATGCAAGCATTTAATGAAAAAATAGAAGAATTAGAGAAGGGGTGCCGTGGGGTAGCAAAAACCCTTCCGACTGAACTTTATTCACCAAATACGCTAAAAATTGCCTCAAAAATAACAACAGACAAACAATTTAATGTAAACGATGCTAAAAAACTTACGCAAAAGATGACACCCAGAAAACCTCCAAATCAAAAACAAAGTTTAAATCCCATTAATTTTAATTCTAAGGAGGGCATATGATCAATAAAACTACCCTTTCATATACCGATGACGGCCACCCTTTGGAGGCCTTTATCGCCTACCCTTCTAAACAAAAGCGACCTTTAGTCATCCTTTGCCATGCCTGGAATGGAAGGGACCCTTTTATCTGCGAAAAAGCTGAACTTATCGCAAGTTGGGGATATGTGGGTGTGGCCATCGATATGTATGGCAAAGGAATCTTGGGAAAATCTAAAGAAGAAAATGCCGAATTAAAAAAACCTTTTCTTGAAGACCGGCTTTTTTTACAAAAAAGGCTCCTCAAAGGTTATGAAGCAGCTTGTTCCCTTCCATATGTCGATTCAAGCCGCATTGCTGTCTTAGGCTTTGGATTCGGCGCAGTCTGCGCCTTGGACCTCGCACGCAGCGGCGCTCATTTAACCGGAGCTATCAGTGTCTATGGCCATTTTGATCCGCCGCTCAATGTCCCTGTTCAACCTATAAAAGCCAAAGTCCTATTGCTGCACGGCTATAATGATCCCATTTCCCCTATGCGGGACCTGATCGCTTTTCAACAGCAATTGGACCACGATAAAGTGGACTGGCAAACACATATCTATGGCAATACCCTGCATGCATTTGTCAACCCTAAAGTCAATGACCCTGCCGCGGGAGCACTATATAATCCTGCTTCAGCTGATCGTACCTGGATTGAGATCGAAAATTTTCTAAGAGAGTGTTTTAGATCTTCAATCAGATGATTGATGTGCTAAAGAAAATAAGATCATTTCTATTTTGGAGGAGTTATTTCAACTTCCCTGACTTGGTTGACATACCATTTTCCATCTTGATTGACAAGGGTAATTTTACGCTTATACCGTTGGATCAGTTGTCCTTTCTTGTCTTTAATTTCAACTATTGCATCAACGACAGCTTTATCAGATGCTGGAAACGTAATATCCTCAATGGTAATTGTCAGGAGAAAATCTTTTTCTTCAATTTCTTGAGTTCGTTTCTGCAGAGAATCAGCGATTTCTGCATTGCCATTGAGCTTTTCCCCTGTGGAAGGGTTGAACCATTGAGCATCCTTTGTCCAGTAAGACATAAGGACATCTGTTTTATGTTGTTGAACAGCCGCTGAGATTTCTTTTAACCGTTTTTTTACTTCTTCCTTTGCATTTTCAGGATCTATACCAAAAAGAGTTGCAAATACACCGAAAGAAAGTATAGCTATAAGAAAGGTTTTATGCATATGTCCCCTTTGTAAGAGATCTTATTTTTTGTTAGCAAAAAAATGATTTTAATCACAAGTTAATTGAGATCGAAAATTTTCTTAGAGCCTGTTCAAAATTTTCGATCGGATGATTTATGTGCTAAAGCATTATCATCAGAGATATTAACTTTCTAACAGGCGGTGCAGCTCGCCTATCAGATAAAAGGGAATCGATCGAAGTTGATACTTCACACGTTCCCCTAGAGTGTCTTTAAGGTCAATCTCCTTTAATGATGGCGGTGCGGAATTAATGCGAACGGCAAGCGAAAGCTTTTTTAAATTCATAAAACGATGTAGAGATTTTAATGTCCCTGCTTGACCTGCTTTGACTTCTATGGGGATCACTTTACTGCCATGTTGGATGACAAAATCAAGCTCAGCACTTGAAGTTTTGTCTGTATTTAACCAGTAATAGAGAGACGGTTCCAGATAAAATGGACCGAAATTATTGCTATGTCAACAAAAACATGGCCAAACTTTTACAAAAATCGACAAAAACAAGACCTTCTTTTTGCTTATTTATGTAAAAAGAAGGCCTTGTTTTTACAAATTTATGTAAAAAGAAAGCCTTCTTTTTCTATTTTCTGCGCTCGCCACAGCATGCAGAAGTTTTTAAAGTACTTGCCATTTCTGCACATCGGAGCTATATGTCAAACTATCTCTATTATATATAAGGGAACTACCGATGCCTATCGCTTCATTGCAAAGTGTTAAAGGTCAACACATCTCCCCTTTTCAAGAAAGGGGGCTAAATATCATCGCCGAGGCAGAGGCTGATAGCTGGAGTGAAATCGCCAGGAAATTTAAATGCACGCATAAAGTAAGCGCCAGGAAATTTTTAAATGATATTAAGACTAAGATCGAGACGGCAAACGACCCTACCCTAAATCGTCTATTCAGCCGGGCTGTCCTCAACTTAAATGCCTTTAAAACCTCAATTGATAAAAGCGATCTTGATGAAACTGGAAAAAAGAGAAAGTATGCTCTCCCTGCTTCAGTCTATAGACACCAATATTCCCCGCCGCCATTCCTTATACCGGAAGCAAAAGTGCATTTAGATGTAAAAACAAACAATGTTTTCGTAGAAACAAACCTGCAAATTCATAGAAATAGCAATCAAGCGTCCTTGATCCTCGATTGTAAAGATCAAAAGGTCCTTAGCGTCAGCATTAATGGCGTTCCTCTGGAAAAAAAACATTATCGGGCAACCCTGCGTGAGATCATACTCCTCAATGTGCCTGCAAATCAATGCTTCACAGTACAAACTGTCTGTGAGATAGATCCTTTAACCAATGGATCAGGGACGGGAATGTACAAAAGCGGAAAGCATTTGACCACCCACTGTAAACCTGAAGAGGCTTCACGAATTTTTCCCACGCTAGATAGGCCAGATGTACTCACGAAGATTAAAACGCAGATTACTGCCGATTCAAACCTGTATCCCCTCATGATTTCAAACGGAGATTTAATCTCTGAGAAAGCGATAGATCAGAACCGCAAGACATCCCTGTATGAAGATCCTGTTCCAAAACCTTGTTATCTGTTTGCTGTCGTGCTTGGAAACTTAGAAGGCATTGAGGATAACTTTGTCACTAAAAATGGACTCAATGTAAAGCTCAAGGTTTTGGTGCAGCCTGGTCAGTCAAAACGCGGAGAATTTGCCCTTAAAGCCCTTAAAGAAGCGATGAAGCTTGATGAAGATAAATTTGGACGTGTTTATGGACACAACTCGCTGACATGCGTGGCTATGGACCAGTGCAATTCCGGAGCCACGGAAAACACGACTTTGATGATTTTTAATTCCCTAAAGTTATTGGTCGATAAAGACACAGGCACAGATCAGCAATACCGGGATGTGTTCCATGAAATTTGTCATGGAATCTCCCATTACTGGAGAGGCGGCCGCATCCCTATTCGCGATTTTTTTGGAATTGTGTTGAATAAGGCCTTTGCCGATTGGTGTTGCGGCCTTATGGTAGAAGAAACTTTTGGAGAAGAATATTCAAGGATCAAAGAGGTCATGGACTTGCAAGCCAAAGCCTTTCCTTTGATGAATTCTAAAACAGGCCACCCTCTTAAGATCAACTCATATCTTGATACACATTGCATCTACGATAGCATGACGTATATCTACGGCCGGGAAGTGTTCAGGGCGTTAGACCGCTATATTGATCTATGCCTTAAAGGAGGTTCAAAACAAGCCTTAGATGACTATTTTCGGATAAATAAAGGAAAACCGGTATGTTTTGAAGATCTTTTGAAATCAGGAAATCGAGTGTTGAAACCCATAGGAAAAGATTTGAAGCAATTTGAGAGGTGGTTTACTCAACAAGGAGTCCCCACTGTCAGGGTAAGCTATGACCATGACAAAGAAAATAAAAAATTCACTCTGACCTTGATCCAATCAAATATTCATCCAGTGACCCACAAACCACAAGAAGCCCTTGCGATCCCATTTAGTTATGAACTGATTGGAAAAGATGGGTCTGTACTGCACCAACGCACAAATATCATCTTAGAAAATGAAAAACACACTTTCGAAATAGAAGTTGATTCAGAAGATGCCATTCCCGTCCTCATGCATGGGTATAGCGCGCCTTTGACATTAGATTGTCCATATACATTTCAACAACTGGAGTCTATCGCTCTTTTTTCCACAGATGTTTATTGCAGATGGAAAGCGGGCCAAGATTATTCAATCAAAGCCATTAAAGAAATCATGGAGGGGAAAAATCCTAGCGATCTCGTTCACTTCTATAAAAAAGCTTTAGAATCGGACAGCCTCTCCCATATTGCTAAAAGTCAATTGCTTAATCTGCCTTCACTTGTCATTTTGGCGCAAAAACTGAATGATTATGATTTTGAGGTTTTAAATACTGCCAGGGAAAGGCTCTTAAAGGAAATCGTCTCAAAATGTGAATCCAATTTAAAGGATTTGTACTCTAACTTGCCCATCCCGGAGGTTTTTGAACCTACACAAGAGCAAATGGGCGTACGCGAACTTAGAAATCGATGCCTGCATCTGCTTTTATCATATTACCCGGAAGAATTTGCCGAAAAGGCCTGGAACCAATATCAAAAAAATCGTGAAGATTCACCTTCGTCTAATTTTAATGATGCCTATGCCGCCTTTACCGAGATTGTACGGAAAAATACCAAAGAGAATACCGGTAAGGCCTTAGAATGTTTCTATAGTGATTGGCATAAAGATAAAACTGTTTTCAATCACTGGATAGCCGCCAAGGCTTCCGGCCGATTTTATGTAGAAGATGTTGAAGAGATTACGTCTTCTGTGGATAAGGAGGGTGAACAAATTTGGGGATTTGATGAAAGAAATACTAACCATTTACGTTCTTTATATAGCACCTTTATAGAAAACTCTCTTTACTTCCATCGGCCCGATGGTAAAGGCTATCGTTTTATTATCGATGCGATACTTAAAATTGGGCAGTTTAATCCCACACTATCTCATAATTATTTATTCTTGGAAGCGATTGCTGATTTCTTCAATCTTCCTCCATCACAACAAGCCATTTTTGCTAAGGAATTGCGGCGCATGTTGTGCAATTACCCACTTTCTCAAACCCGTGATGCCGCAAGCAAACTGCTCGAATGGTATGAGCAGCAAAAACCAACAATAACAAGTCCCGACAGGGACGACAAGTCTCTTATTCCAGTCGGATGATTTGTGTGCTCAATTTGATAATAATCTCACGTTAGGGCCAAAAGCGAAAGAGGACTTTCGCACTCCAAACGCTTCGCGATGCTAAAGGTTCAACTAGTTTAGACATCTATTTCGCGAAGCGTTTGGAGTGCGAAAGTCCTCTTTCGCTTTTGGCCCTAACGTGAAGCATCTAACCCTACTTATGCAATTGTCTCATTCGGGGCTTTTCCAGAGTTTTATTGCCCCTCATGCTGCTTGATCATCTCGTCAATCTTGGCCTTGATTGCGGACAAGTTGAACGATGCTGGCGCTTGCATTGGAGGATAATCTATCGCGGTCATGGCAAGTTTTCCAACTTCCTTTTGGACCGTAACAAAACGCCAGAACTCACGGGCAAAGAAGTCATTCAGGTAACCTCCACCCATATCATTAGTGCTTTGACCGCGCGTTCCGGGAGTCCTTTCAAAAGGATCCTGCCGCAGGTTCACAATGGTAGGCATGTCCGTGGTGATCTTCTCACCGGGCCATCCCCACGGCTGCTGGATAAACTGATACTTGAAATTTTCTATGCGCAAAGCCCCAAGCTGTGCCCCGGCAAAATAAAAGACCTCATGGCGAGCTGAAGGCGCTTTACCTTCCAGCAGTCCCGATTGATTGTAACCATCGAGGTGATTTTTGTAAGTCCGCTCGCCAAGTTTCACACCTTTGAGCAGCTGGTCTGTGATGTCGGGATTCCCTGCGATAGCTGTGAGCGTTGGGAACCAGTCTAGCCCAGAAAATATTCCATTTTCAACACTGCCAGGCTTAATATGACCGGGCCAACGAGCAATACATGGGACACGGAATCCGCCTTCAAAGGCTGTGCCTTTAGTAGCCTTAAATGGGGTCATGCCGCCATCCGGCCATGTAAACACTTCTGCACCATTGTCCGTTGTGAAGATCACTATAGTGTTTTCAGCTTCGCCGATATCCTCAAGGTGCTTCAAAAGCTGTCCTACACTTTCATCAAGTTGAGCCATTCCAGCCTCTTCGACGTTGTAGTTGCTCGAAGGGTTCATCATAGCCTGATACTTTGGAGGAAGATAAGTAAAGACATGCATGCGTGTGGTATTATGCCAGATGAAAAAGGGCTTGCCATCGGCTTTAGCCTTATCCATAAAGTCATTGCTGCTCTTGACAAGCACATCGTCAAATGTTTCCATATCATACTTGGCTTTGCGGCTGACTTGCCAATTCTGCAGGTCTTTCATGTCGGGGAATGGCGCCAATGGGCCTTCATCCACGATTTTCTGCTTGCCGATCTTGCCCCAACGTTTTTGCTCGGTGGGATCGTCGACATCTGTGGCCCATGTGTGCACTAAATTGCGGGGTCCGGTTGTGTCAATCCAGTCTTGCGGGTAATCAAACCAGTAAGGATCCGACATCGCATCGAGATGATATAGGTAGCCGAAAAACTCGTCAAAACCATGGACTGTCGGCAAATATTTATTCAAGTCGCCAAGATGGTTTTTACCAAACTGACCTGTGGCATATCCTTGGGCCTTTAGTGCGGTGGCAAGCGTACAAGCTTCAGCCGGCAGGCCTACATCCGCGCCTGCCTGTCCGACAGTTGTCAAGCCTGTGCGAATGGGAAGCTCGCCGGTGATAAAGTTCGCACGGCCTGCCGTGCAGCTCGCTTCAGCATAGTAATCGGTAAACAACATGCCTTCATTTGCAAGCTTATCGAGGTTTGGTGTTTTGCCTGACATGATGCCGCGGTGGTAAGCGCCGATATTGAACCAGCCCACGTCATCGCCCATGATCACGAGAATATTCGGTTTTTTGCCGTTAACAGGGTCTTGGTTTCTGTTTCTATTTTGGGATTGATCCTGACTATTAGGGCTATTGGCATCCGTCTGAACGGGAATATTAGGTCTTGAACCGTGAGGGGCAGGCGCAGCTTGAAAATTGGATTTTTCTTGTGCGTGAGCTTGACCGGTAATTCCCAGAAACACACAGAAGATAGCCAGCCCTTTCAAGTTAGACATGAATTGCGACATCATTAGTCTCCTCTTTATAAGCATTGCTAATTTGGAGGGATAACAAACGATCCAAATCCCACCCCATCTGATAGAAATTTCTTTACACTCTAGATCTATCCCTAAACCTTGCAAGAAGTCAAGCTATAAGAATGGACGAAATGGACGAAATGGACAGAATGGACGAAATGAGACAATTGCAAAAGTCCGATCGGATGATTTGTGACACGTTAGGGCCAAAAGCGAAAGAGGACTTTCGCACTCCAAACGCTTCGCGATGCTAAAGGTTCAACTAGTTTAGACATCTATTTCGCGAAGCGTTTGGAGTGCGAAAGTCCTCTTTCGCTTTTGGCCCTAACGTGAAGTATCCTGATCAGACTTTTGCAATTGTCTCATTTCGTCCATGGTTTAAAGCTTGGTGGTATTGAATCTGGCGATCAACAAGTTTGTGACGCTCGCTTGCATAGACTGTCCGCCTAATCTTGCCCCTATATACATGAAGCCAAGTCCAAGGCCTGAAACGAGCAGCGCCTTGGGGATGTCTATCAAATCATTAGTGATGAAGCGCACAGCCCTGGTCCAAAGTCCTTGGCCGATTTTTCCTCCATGGCCTTCTCTTTCTTCATTTGCTGAAACACCTTTGGAAACCAGCGCAGACTGTCCAGCTAAACTTACGCTAAAAAGAGCTTGAAATGCCTTGAAAGCTCCCATGCTGGCGATTGTATTCCCCGCTGTCATCATGGTTGATGCAGCAAACTGGATAAGGATAAATTGCTTATCTGCCGTCATCTCGGTAAACTTGGATGCAATTCCTTCAGCAAAAGAATCACCCCCCATTTTCACACCCGCAAAAATCATGCCTGCTCCCCCAATTACAACCCCAACTGTCTTGAATAAGTCCCAGCTCTCTCGCATTAATAAGTTCACTGCGCGTTCTTGGAGAGGTTTATTTAGTTGTTCATCTTCTGCTACATTCTCTTTCTGTTCATTCGATTTCACACCTTCCGCTTGCATCCAGGCAATAATCGCAAGCGATACTCCGGTGATTTGGTGTATCGCTCCAAGGGTGCCCAGGCCGAATGCTGTTTCCCCTGTAGAACGAACCGCAGTGCCGATAAATTGGCCCAGTGGATTACTAGTAAATGTTGTTAAAAGTTGTGCTGCAGTAGTCATAAATATTCCTATTTTAATTTTTTTTGAAAAAACGACCCATTATAAAGCTTGAAGTAACTATAACGGCAAAATCCGCTTAGATTTTGAACGGTCTAGTCTAGACTCTCATAAAATATAAATACAGACAAGAAAACTATTCCAGTCCCCAAAAGTTCACAGTCAGAGGCTGACGGGAAATTGAAATGCGTGAATATTTAAACTTTCTGACTGTAACAAATCAATTCAGCATTGATAAATTTATTGCATTATATTATAATATACGCGACAATTTTGTTATTTAAACTTACATTAAATAGTCAAAACAAATGCAAACACAAAACAATCTGATTAATCTTGCCCCATTGGGTGCTTCTCTCAATAGCCCTATTGATCAAATTCCTCAAATTCAAACAAATGAAATTGAAACAATCGATAGGGTCAATCAAGCCTCTACGGCTCTACAAGCTCATATTCGCAGAAATAATGTGCAGAAGTTGATCGTTTGGCCAAGCGAGCTCAAAGCAGCTTGGTGGGGCTCAATTGCCTCCATTACCAAAGAGTCCTGGGCTAAGCAAAAGGAATTCAGCATCTTCATGTCCCGCATGGTATCAAAGACATTAGCCGATCCCAGCAGCTATGGAAAAGAACAGTACTTTCCCAAAGCGAAAAATGGAGTTTCACAGTGTCGGGAAACAACAAGCCCTCTTTGCACCTTTTACATTACTGTAGCAGACGATCTAACTACAGTAACAATTGCCATCAACGAACAAAAGAAGGTTGCGGGCCTGCTAGGCTACGGAACGAATAGGATTGTCTCTAAAGGACAGGAAATGCAGGTGCCGCTCACAATAGATAAACAGCGACGTCTGATCCAATTATCAGGTGCTGCTGTATCACGATCGAGAACTAAAGATCCATATGATTTTGCTTTTTTCCTGGCTCACCCCAATCAATTTCAACAAGATCTCTATGACAAGTTAAAAAATGAAAATCTTCCTGGCCGTATTGCAAGTGCCTCAAGGATACGCCAACACCTCAAAAATGGATCTATAACAGAGGAACTTGTCGGTCCTCGCTATTTGGGTGATTTGTCTCGATTAAAGGTGAATGGCGAATTTAACTATATTGATGGCTTACGATTCTTAAAGTACGAGGAAAAGCTATCGCTGATCATCGACATCTTCGAAACCATCGCTTCCTTGCATGAGATTGGAGTGGTCCATCGGGACATCCGACCCCACAACATTTTAGTCGGTGATGAAAATAGCATTCTACATGCTTACTTACATGATTTTGATCACTATCACCTAGGTGAATATTGTCCCATTGCAATGTCCTATGATTATTTTTTTTGGGATATGGGGGGACAGATCGGACTTGTATCTCATGCATCCGACATAGTTGGAGCTCTGTTTACAGCCTGCAGGATCCTTTTCTTTTGCCGAGAAAGCTATGACCAATCTTTATCTCACTGGGTCTTTAAGGACGAAGAATCATGGGTATTAAATCAATTCATCAAATTGAAAGAACCACTTAAAGATGTAGGTATAAACCTGCCTTATAATCTGACGTTAGAGCAGATGGTCGATAGCTTAACAGAGATTACTATGGGTAGTGATTCTAAGGACGTAAAACAAAAGGCGGCAAAAATTCTTGCTCAAACCAAGGCTGACATCAAAATTCTCCAAGCATTCCACAAAGTATTCAGCAAGGAAGAAGCGTGGAAGAATCAACTGTGGGGATCGTGCATCTGCTATTTTGCAAATTTGACTGCCGATGAGTATAAAACATTGAGAAAGAACGATACGCAGCAAATTCAGTTAAAGTATGAAGAAGGGGTCCGTGATTGGCAAGAGGGTGAATTGATGAAAATGGTTACAGATGACATTTTAAACTTATTACCAGAAGAATATTCACAAAAACCGGCTTCCGAAATCTTTGAGGCTCTCAGTAAAATTCCTAATGACAAATATTTTTCCCTCCCCTTGAAAACAACCAAGCAAATCCAACGGTTTGGCAGCCAAAAGAAATCCTTATTAGGCGAATTACTCCCAAAGGGCAATTTTCCACTAGAAGCAGACCCTGCTCTATTTTCGCTGCTGTGCTCAGACGATCCTCAAAAGCGCAAAGAGGGCCGCGAGATAGGGTTCCAATTTTTTGGCCGCGCCGGCGATCTCAAACAAGAAATCCAGCAGAGCAGAGAAGCATACCTTAATGAACTGAAGAAATGGCTTTAAAAGAAATCAACTTTTTAATGTTTTTTCGGCACTTTGATGAGCATGATAAACAGCCAAATCATTGATCTTTTCTCGTAAAAGAGCCTTTGCGCCTTTTAGGTCATGGTTTGGATCTCATCAAACAAGATCCATCAGGCTAATATGTGGATAACGCAAGACTAATAGCTATTGTTTTACATTAACAGCAATAAATGATAATATTAAAGTCATTTAGTAACAAGTTGCTCTATTTAAAAAATAATATATATTGGTGGAAATCATGTTTGTAAGAAAAATCTATTTATCCTTTTTATTGATTTTATGTTTATTCAACAATCTCCAAGCTGAAATTGAAAGGCGTGCTGCATTTGATTTAGGCTCTGGATCTATCAAACTTTTAGTTGCCGACTTCGATACCGATACAGAAACAATTGAAAAGTACATTTATAGCCGGACTGCTCAAATTTCTCTCAGTGGAGATTTAGCAAAGAAAGGAGATGGTTTGTTTAGTCAGAATATTCAACAAGAAGCCAAGCGGATCGTGCATGTACTAAAATTGGAAGCTGATGAACACGGAGCTGAACACTATGCTGGGGTTGCTACTGAAGCCTATAGGTTGGCGCAAAATGGCCAAGAATTACTTTCTCAAATCAGCCACGCTGAAGGGTTTACAATTAAATTAATTTCTCAGAAAGAAGAAGCGGAACTTGGTTTTGCGACTGCTGTAGCACACTCAAAGGGCAATCCACATAATGCTGTTGTATGGGACATTGGAAATGGCAGCTTCCAAATTACTTGGATGGAGGAAGGACACCTTAATTCCTATATGAAACACTTAGGCAAAACTCCCGTCAAAAATCTTATCATCTCTGAAGTACAAGGTAAAGACACTAATGATGAAAATTCTCCCAACCCTATTTCACAGGATCAATTTCACTTAGCAAGATCATTACTAATTAATGTGTTAGGAGAAGTTCCGGAAAATCTTTTAGCCAAAATTGTGCACCCTTCATCAGATGTCTATGGGGTCGGAGCAATCCATAATGGCAACATTACAATATCTACACAACAATTCAGATACACATTAGAAACTGTCAATGGTCTAATCACTGATCGCTTAGATCTTCCAGATACAGCTTTTGCTGTGAATGCTCCTGAATTTTGGGTATCGGATTTGATTTTTATTTCAGCTGTAATGTCTCATCTTAATATTCCAAGCATCATCAACGTCAAAGCTTTTGATGACCCTAACGTCGCCAGCTCTGGCAACACTATAGGTATTATTGTGTGGCCAGAGTATTGGCAACAATTCATTTTAAAGCTAAGTTCATGCATCAGATGCTCTGAAGAGTCATAGCGTCAGGCCTGATCTGGGCTGTCAAAAATCATTGTTTTTTGACCATAATTTTTGAATCCATATCTATAACGAAGAACAAGCCGCGAATGCGGCAAAAGCATGTAGCCACATACGTAAGCATGTGGTAAATAAAGTCAATAAATGAGCCGTGATAACGGCGACAGCGGCTAACGTTTTCTGCCGCCGTTATCACGGCTCACGAGAATTTGATATTGAACCATATGCTTACGCATATGGCTACATGCTTTTGCCGCATTCGCGGCTTGTTCTTGGAGCCTAGATATGGATTCAAAAATCATGGTCAAAAAACAGTAATTTTTGACAGCCCAGGCCTGATCCCGTTTTTAATATCCGATATTTCAACGTTGGAAAATCACATACTCTGAAAGAAATAGAGAGACGTGTATTCTAAAAAATATTTGACAACCTCAATCCTCAAAGAAAAGAAGGTCTTATGGAACAATTCTCCGTTTCAGGGAATATTGTCGATGTAGTCACAAGGAAGATCTTTCCAGGAACGGTTGCAGTCCGCGAAGGCCGGATTGCAACGGTCACCCCCTCAGCAGATATTTCTACGCAGCAATTTATACTGCCGGGATTCATTGATGCGCATGTGCACATAGAGAGTTCCATGCTTGTGCCTTCAGAATTCGCACGGTTGGCTGTTCCTCACGGCACAGTTGCGACAATTTCCGATCCTCACGAAATAGGGAACGTTTTGGGGATGGAAGGGATACACTATATGATCCGTAATGGAAGCATGGTCCCCTTCCATTTCTATTTTGGAGCTTCCTCATGCGTTCCTGCCACCACTTTTGAAACTTCGGGAGCAACGATTTCTGTTGATGAAATCCGTCTGTTATTTAAAAAAGAAAAACTGAAATACTTAAGTGAAGTGATGAATTACCCAGGTGTCTTGGCCCGAGATCCGCTAGTCATGGATAAAATTCAAGCTGCAAAAGATTTCAATTTGCTTATCGATGGCCATGCCCCCGGATTAAAGGGCTCTGAGGCTGCCAGGTATATCTCTGCAGGCATTACGACAGATCATGAATGCTACTCTCTTGATGAAGCTCTGGACAAAATCAAATACGGAATGAAGATTATTATCAGAGAAGGGTCTGCAGCCAAAAATTATGAAGCTCTCCACACACTGATAGGCTCTCATCCTGACAAAGTCATGTTTTGCAGCGATGATAAGCACCCGCACGATTTGATCAAAGGGCATATCAATGAATTGGTTAAACGCTCGATAGTCATACATGGCTATGATACGATGGATGTCCTCCGCAGTGCATGCTACGCTCCAATCAAACATTACAATCTTGATGTCGGCTATCTGCAGCCAGGGCAAAGCGCTGATTTTATCATCGTCGACAATTTGCGGGATTTTACAGTCTTAAAAACCTATATCAATGGAATCTTAGTCGCCGAAAACGCAAAGACATTAATCCCCTCTATCAAAAGTGAGATCGTTAATAATTTCGAGACATCGTTAAAAAAGGAAGAAGATTTTGTTTTGGAAGGATCAGATGGAACGCTCCAAGTGATTCAGGCCTTAGATGGGGAATTAATCACTAAAAAAATTGAAGTCGCTGCAAAGGTCAATAATCACCGTATCATCAGCAATCCTGAACAAGATATTCTTAAGCTGGCAGTAATCAACCGTTATATTAATGCCCCTATAGCTATCGCTTTTATCAATGGGTTTGGATTAAAGAATGGGGCTTTAGCTTCATGCATTGCCCATGATTCCCATAATATCATTGCCGTAGGCGTCAGTGACAAAGATATTTGCATGGCTGTCAACGCGATCATTAAGAATAAAGGGGGGATTTCTGTGGCATGCGATGGCAAGGTAGATGTGCTGCCACTGCCGGTTGCAGGAATTATGAGTGCGGATGATGGCTATAGCGTTGCAAAAAACTACTCGACACTCGATCACCTGGCCAAACAATTGGGAACAGGTTTAAATGCCCCTTTCATGACGCTTTCTTTTATGGCCTTGCTGGTCATCCCCTCTTTGAAATTAAGTGACAAAGGGTTATTCGATGGTACCGCCTTTTGCTTTACTCCTCTCTTAAAGTGATGATCCAAAGAACAAACAGAATTCTATTAAAGGATATTAGGATAATCATGATATTTGTTGTTAGAGGTTCACCTCAAACAACAATCAATTGAGAGATTGAATGGATATCATGAAAAGATTTTTTTGCGATCAAATGTGTTCCGACCTTGGTCTCTGGCTAAGAATTGCAGGGTATGATACTGAAATTATTAAAGTATCAATGCCGGATGAAAAAATTTTCAAAAAAGCAGTGAATGAAAAACGGCTTCTTTTGACAAGGGATAAGGGCTTCAAGAAACTAGACCCGGTAGGAAAAACTGTTGTTCACCTAAGAAACGATTCTCTTGACGCTTGTGCGCAACAATTAAAGAAAGCAGTCGGAGTCGATTGGTTATTGTGTCCCTTTTCCAGATGCCTTAAGTGTAATTCACTTCTCGATGAAATACCTCCTCCAAAAGAGGATGAAGAGATGCCTAAAGGGATCACAGATTTTTGGATGTGCCCTATCTGCAATCATCTATTTTGGGAGGGTCCCATACACAGAATATGAAAAGCAGGCTCATAGACTGGCAAAAGAATCGTGAAGTCTGACCCCTTTTTTGACCCCTTTTTAATTTTGCTTACCTATTAAAATTGAAGATTCAAAAATTTCTATTGTTATTTTTTTAAAGATAAGCCATAATGAGCAATAGTCTGACCGTTATCACTAACCTTTGACCAAAGTATTGACCATTATGAGTAGAAATACGTGCATTATCCTTCCTGTACTGCAACGTTTAATGACGAAAGCGGGGGAAAATATTCACCTTGCTCGCTTGCGGAGAAATTTTTCTGCCATCATGGTAGCTGAACGTGCTGGAATCTCTCGTAATACATTGCGAGCTATTGAACGAGGAGATCCAAATGTAGGGTTTGGTGCCTATGCTAAAATATTGCTTTGCTTAGGGCTTGAAGATGATATTAGCCTGCTCGGAAAAGATGATATTTTAGGAAGAAAACTACAAGATGCAGGATTGCCTATAAAAGTTCATGCGCGAAGAATTAAGAAAAATTTATGAGTAAAATTAAGCAACGAAATATAGAAGTTTATGCGCATTGGACAGGCTTATCCGATCCTACAAAAATGGGTATTCTTTATGCAACTATATCCCGAGGTAAAGAAGTCTTCTCATTCGACTACGATGAAGATTGGTTGAAAAAAGGTCAAGCTCATACCCTAGACCCATCCCTACAATTATTTTATGGGCCTCAATATGCTCCCCATGGAAAAGGAAATTTTAACGTTTTCTTGGACTCTTCTCCGGATCGTTGGGGAAGATTTCTTATGAACCGTCGGGAGGCGCTCACAGCCAGAAAAGAAGGCCGAGCAGAAAATACCCTATTAGAATCTGATTATCTTTTAGGTGTTTATGATGAACATCGAATGGGCGGGCTCAGATTTCGTTTAGGCCCTAATGGCCCCTTTCTTGATAACAACAAAGCGCATGCCTCACCTCCTTGGACTACTCTACGCGAATTAGAGCACGCAAGTTTAGAATTAGAAAAAGATGATGCTGAAAATAATCCAAGTTATTCAAAATGGCTACAAATGCTGATAACACCCGGCTCATCATTAGGAGGAGCCCGTCCAAAAGCTAATGTAGTTGATGAAAACAAGCAATTATGGATTGCCAAATTTCCAAGCGCTCATGACATTATTGATATTGGTGCTTGGGAAATGGTAGTACACAATTTAGCTCAAAAAGCAAAGATCTCTACAGCTATATGTAAATGCAAAAAATTCAATTCTCTCCATCATACTTTTCTCAGTAAACGCTTTGATCGAAATAACATATGTGAACGATTTCATTTTGCTTCGGCTATTACACTACTTCAACGTTCTGATGGAGACGATGCATCCATGGGGGCAAGTTACCTTGAATTTGTTGAATTTATTATACAAAAAGGAGCTCGCCCTGCTCAGGATTTAGAGCAATTATGGCGCAGAATTGTATTTTTTATTTGTGTTTCAAATGTTGATGATCATTTGAGAAATCATGGTTTTTTACTTGAACCCAATGGCTGGGTACTTGCACCAGCATACGATATGAATCCAGTTGCTAATGGAAATGGGCTAAAACTCAATATTTCTGAAACAGATAACTCTCAAGATCTTGAATTAGCCAAAGATGTGGCGCAATTTTTTCGCATTAAATTAGACAGAGCTTCGGAAATAATCCAAGAAATTACATTTGTTGTGAAAGATTGGCGCAAAGAAGCAAATTCATTAGGAATATCACCCTCAGAGCAAGAGCGAATGGCCCGCGCTTTCCGTATCTGTAACACGTAATGATTGGTCAGGCCTGGTCTGACCCCTGTTTTTTCCGGAAATCCCTCCTCATCTGACTCCCTGTCATTTTTATATCTCCTCCCTAGTTTTTTCTTCGATCTTTTTTTCTGGTTCTGTTGGTTTAAGAGCTGCAAATTTATCTTTCGCCCTTTCAAGACTTTTCATAGGGTCCGTTAGTGCACCTATAAAAGTCTCTCCTTCCACCGTCTGTAGGATCTTTTCTAAGCTGTGCCCGGCTTGTGAAGTTGTAAATGGGCTCACTCCGTATAGTGGTTGTTTGCGAACAAGACTCTCCCTCATTTTCTCCATTTCCGTTGGTTTTGACATCCTGAACTTTGCTAAGGCAAGAGTGTTTTTAGTTTCGCGTGACTTTAAATCCTCGTCTGGTAGCTTCGTAGGATCTAACTTTTTCTTAGCATTTTCATTTCTAATAAAATCTTTTTCCTTATCTAATCTTGCAAATTCTGGTTCGGCTTCATAGATCTTCTGCTTCACTTGCCCCATAAATGGAACAATTATTTTTAATACTGAATCCGCAAGTTGTTGAATTACTTCATCCCTGTCAACATTCGTTTTGGCTGTTTGCATTCTTATTTCTGCTTTTTCGATTGTTTCTTTAATTTGTATATTCGGGTTTTCTACACCGAATGCCTCGCTAAACATATCGCAAAAGAAAAGCATCGCCTCCTTACCCTTACTATAGTTTATTGTTGCCGCCATCAGTAGTTCTGTTAAACGTCTCTCAGAAATTTCATATTTTTTATCCACACTCACTTTTGAAGCGTATAGAGGGACATTATCTAGAACTTCTTGTTTTATTATTATGAGACCACAAGTGTTTGCAAGAAATCCAAAAAGCTTATCCACGGTGATGATATCTGAGGGATTTGGATTAGCAAGGGCATCAACAATGACCGCATTGAACATTTCTTGTATATCATTTTTTTGGAGACTTTTTGCAATAATATTAATTTTCAGCATATCAATTTCCGAGATTTTTTGACCCTGCTGAGTAGTTGCTATGCAGTAAGGTCTAATGATGTCTAAGTAGATCTTTTGAAGAGCTTTTCTATTTTCCAGTCCTTTTTCTCCATCGACCATTTCTTGTAAATCTGAAGATAATTTCTCGAATACTATTTTCCTTTCGTCTTTTTCCTGGGAAATCTGATCTATAACCGAGATTTCTTTTAATAGACTCCTTTCTATTTTACTTTTATCCTCTGAAACCATTACGCTTTTACCTTTGTAAATTGACTTGAAAATGGAAATTATTTGATTTAAATTTTCTTCCAGTTTTTTTAATTCCTCCATTTTATTTAAATCCTCATTTTCCAATTTTTGAAGACTTTTAATGTCTTTCAAAGCGCGATTTGCATCATTCATCGTATTCGAGACTTCAACCTGGAATTTTTTACGCCCTTTGTCTTTTAATGGAAGGTTTTTATGAAGGACCGAGATATCGACTAATTTGTTTTCCAAGCTTTTTACACTTTCAGAAACAGAATCGAGGGTAGCAGGTCCAGATTTTCCAACTTTCTTTTCTTTGATCTCACTCAGCGAAACATTTAAATTTTCTCGGGTAGAAAGATCCGTCGCAGCTAAATGATGCCTGTTTCTTTCAGGTCGTCGTCCTCGTACGGTATCGAATATATAACCAAAAAACCCACCTGATCTTCTAGGAGCTTCGCGTTCGATCTCCACAATGATTTGTGTGCCGCTGCCTCCACGCACTTCTCTGTTTTCCGCTTTTTGCATTCTGACTTCTTCTTGGAATTCATTTGACATAGAATTTACATCCCTCATGTCCAATTCGTTGAGATTTAGGTTTCCTTCAAGTTTTTTGCAAAGAGCAACTGGCCCCTCTTTATAGAAAGCAAATGTATTTTCATCTCCCTTTACAACATACAAACCATCCGATCCATTGTGACTTAGATATGACCTTGCATTTCTTGCAAAGGCCAACTCATCTTTGCCTTCATACTCTGATCCTAAATGCGCCAAAACAGAGAGGGTTTCGGAGTCCCCGCCATATTTTC
>Ga0207062_1058_pt1 | contig 30876 bp, 23 predicted proteins | sample Alteio_BWMinCont_28_FD_153266 | JGI IMG/M metagenome (GOLD analysis project Ga0207062, IMG submission 153266) | Enriched cells from forest soil in Barre Woods Harvard Forest LTER site, Petersham, Massachusetts, United States -... | ecosystem: Environmental > Terrestrial > Soil > Temperate forest >... | reverse complement strand
TTTTAAATCTTCCATACCTTAGATCAGCCGTCTTTAGTTCTGATGGCAAGATCATGTGTACAGAAAGTTATGATGGAGAAACGGTGGATTTTGATGCGAATACGAGCGAAGAGATTGAAAGGTGGTCATGTGACGCAAATTGGATTAAGTCAGCAGCATTTAGCCCTGACGGTAAACGTATTGTTACCGCAAACTTTGATGGAACAGCGCAAGTATGGAAGCTGGTAGAATCGCATCAAGATTGATACATGAAAAAAATGGTAAGTAATAGAATGGTTTATTAACCATTGAAAAAAAAGCTTCCTAGGAATGATGAGTTTTAGGAAGCAATAAGATGTTCTATCTGATATATCATAAGCCAGTGTCTAGCGCCTGATTTCTCGAATATAATCATTTTTTTGAATCCTACTTTTTCATAGCATCTTATAGCTGCAAGATTTTCAGGATCCGGATCTACAATAATGGTTGTGATATCGGGCTCAATTGTATGAAGATACGTAATAAAATCTTTAATGAAGATTGTGCCATAACCTTTGCCAATATACTGTGTATCGCCTATAAATTGATCGGTCCCTAGGGTTGCTTTAGGCAACTCTGGCAACCAAGCACCAGCTTTTGGCATAGAGCGATCTATTTTATAATATTGAATATAGCCTATTGGCACCCCATTTAAGAGCACCACATAGCCAAAAGTTTCTTTCGATCGAATTCTCTCTAAGAAATTTTCAATTAGTTCGCCTTCTTTGAGCACTGGCCACCATCGATTTACCTGCGGCTCTTGAAACCATTTATGAAGCAAAGGCAAATCATCATTAGTTACCTGTTTAAAGGTAAATTTATCATCTGCTTGCGCTTTAGTATTTAACATTGCGATCATCCCTACATTTTCACATTAATACTATTGCCCGATTCATAGCGTTGTAAGCCTTTTTTAAAAAATAAATATGCAAGAGTAGATTGCATCGCGGTAAAAGCCAATAATAGTAAAAATGAAGACCATTGAAATTGTTTAATTAATTGCATGGGAACTGTACCGATAAAAAAAGCGGGAATAATGGTCATCATGATGAAAAGTATGACATTATTAAAAACTGATTGAGGAAAGAAAACTAAATCAAATAAAGTCTTAGTCATTTTTTCGAGCGTGTATTCTAAATTGCTAAAATAAAAACTTAATGTCTGTAGCATTAAAGCAAAGTTAAACGTTATTATGGCACTGATCATAATCAATACTAATAAAAAGGGTATTTTCACCAAGGTAACGTGCCCTGAGATGTACAACATATATATACTCACAATCAAGCTGCCAAGTTCAAAAAAAGAAGAACGACTTACTGCGATTTGCCAAATAATAGATTTAGGTAAAAGCAAATATTGGTCAAATTGTCCGGTATTAACAAATGTTGTCAATTCATATATGCCTGAAGCAAAGAAATGAAAAACAAAAAAACCTGACCAGGAAATTCCAATAAGCAAAGCAGTATCCGAAAACTGCCAACCATTCACGACAGGAAACTTCTTAAAAAATATCATCCATAACACCATCAACGCAGCATCATTAAAAAGCATTCCAATGGTCTGCAAAATAAAATTATATTTATTTTGCATTTCTGAAATCAAATGCATGCGGACCGTATAAAGCGTTAACCGTATATATTTACCCACCGTTAATAGAAACATTCTTTATACCTTGTCTAAAAATTTTTAATGCTACAAACCCTAAAATAACAATCCAAAGTATCTGAACACACACTATCTTCAAAAAAAGAGCGAAATTAAAATTTACCATAAGCAAGGCCGGATCATAATAGATGCTTGCAAATGGTAAAAATTGTATCATTCTTTGCAAACCATCAGGATACATCGCTATCGGAATAAGCAAACCACCCAAAATGATAGTCGATTTATGCAAAATCCATCGCAACCCTACGGTGTTTTCCATCCAAAAAGCTGCGAGTCCTATGATTATTTGCAGTAAAAACTCGAGCGTTAACCCAAGAAATGCAACTAAAACAAAAATCATGAATGCTGAGGATGAGACATGTATAGGACCAATTAAAAAATATGCGGGAATAAGGTTTGATATAATATCAATAAAAATATTGGGCAATGCCGTTCCCCAATAGCTGGCGTAATGAAATAATATATAAGAGTAAGGTCTATTTATGGTATAGGTAATTTCGCCTGATTTAATTTCATTATTAACCAGCGTAACAGTTGAATATCCTCGATCAAGCATCCGTATAATAATCAGCAACCATAAGATTTGTTGCAAATTTAAACCGCCAAACTGCGTTGCTTGAGCTGCCCGAAATGTTGCGGAATACAGCTGGACAAATATACTCATTATCAACAAATTACGCATGATCATGATGATGATCTCTGCTTGGAAACTTATTCTGTTTTTTACATTAATAAAAACTAAAGCGAAATATTTTTTTGATTTTTTGAGCGTGCTTAACATCATAGTTATTCGGAATAAATTTTGGATATTATGTTTTCCAGAGGTGGATTAACGATATTAATATCGATCACTTTAAAGTTCTCTAGTGCATATTCTAATAATTTTTCAACGGAACTCATGCTTGTATCAATTTCAACTTTCACATAATGCATATTTTTCTCTAAAATTTTTCCTTGATCAAATTTGAATGAATCAACAGATTCTTCCAGGACAAGTTCAATAATTTTTGTTGATATATAATTTTTTTTCAGCTTTTCTGTGGCATCATCAAATATAATTTTACCATGGTTGATAATCATAGTTCGTTTGCAAACAGCTTCTATATCACCTGCATCATGTGAAGTGAGAAGAATTGTTACGTTTTCCTGTTTATTTAATAATTTTAAAATATCTCGCACTTGTTGTTTTGCAATGACATCCAAACCAATAGTAGGTTCATCAAGAAAGATAATTTCCGGACTATGCAAAAGAGAAGAGGCAATTTCGCATCGCATGCGTTGGCCAAGCGATAGTTTTTTCACTGCAGTGTTCAATAAATCTTCAAGCTGGAAGGTTTTGATTAAGAAGTCCAATCTCTCTTTAAAGACAGTATCTTTCAGCTCATAAATTTTTGCTAATAAATAAAAAGTGTCAATGGGAGGCAAATGATACCAAAGCTGGGATTTTTGTCCAAACACGGCACCAATTTTATATGCTAATGTGGTTCTTTCTTGGCTTGGATTTAACCCCATCACACTTATTTCTCCAGAAGTTGGAAATAATATGCCGGTCAACATTTTAATAGTGGTTGATTTTCCCGCCCCATTTGGGCCGATAAAAGCAACAGTTTCGCCTCTATTTATGGTAAACGAAAGATCATCTACAGCGGTTATATGCTTATATTCTGGTTTAAAAAAAGATTTAAGAGCTGGTATAAAACCTGCAGCCTTTTTCTTAATTTGAAAGACTTTTTCTAAATTATTGATTTTTATTATAGGTTCCATAAAAAATTTCTCACATTTTAAATTTATAACTGAATACTGCTAAATTTTTTATTGCTTTCATACAATTTTATTGTTTTTTGTGTTTATGTCTACTGCGATTGTGAGGACTCTATGACCGATTAAGTTAATAACTGAATACTGCTCAATTTTTATTTAATAATTAACTAATAGCACACGCTCTTGCAATGGTCTGCTCGGCATCTCTATTTCCCATGCATCAAGCTCTTTGACTAATCTGGGTAATATTTCAAGAAAATAATGCCTGATATAGCCAAGATGCCATATTCCCCAGCTATTGATCTGCAATTGAGCTTGGCGCATCTTAGCATCAAAGCAAAACATACGACTCGAAAGTTCCCAATGGCGTTCATGATTAGTATCGTTTAAATAAAATCCTTGAGGGTCGCCTGCTTGAATCCAATCGCTTTCAGAATAAAATGAATATACTTTTTCAAATAAAGGATCATGAATAGCTTCTTGGGTCTCATGTTGTACCGGGCAACCGAGCATAATTGCGGTGATTTTAGTGGTAAAATCTTTATCTTTCACGCGTGCTACATTAAGAATTACATTACCCCCATGGCTATGGCCAATCAAAGTAATATGAGGTTCGACGCCATACTTATTTTTATAGGTCACCATTAATAATTTTATCGCATTATAAAGGTTTTGCGCTTCTTTTTTTCGTTCGTCAAAACTCAATACACCCGACCAACCAAAAGCGTACAGGTGCTCAAGGGGAAACTGTATTGGATCTGCTGCACTTATTGTTTGCAGCAAGCTTTTAAGACGATAAGTCCAGGAAAATTCTGAAATATGTATAAGCCCTGGACGCGGTGTGGCATGCGCATAATCACCCACAAAACTCATAAACTTTGTGGCGTGCACCCAAATGGTAACGTTTGGCACTACATTTTCTTTTGGGGTTAAATGCTCGAGCCCCGTTGGCTGATTTGCATTGTGCTGCTGAATAAGAATTTGTTTTTGAACGATAGTATATTGATAGGCTTCAGCATTAAAACTCAATCCGGCCAACACAACAAATATGATATTTTTTTTCATGATTTTTAACCTTATACTCATGCTGATTAACTTCAATTTTCATTATTAGTATAAGGTTTTTTGGGGTTTATTCTAGAGCAATCACCCCAGATTCAGTCCCTGCCATCAGTATCCCTGTGGCTCCAATTTGTTTTATCCAATAAAATTTTTCTGTTAACCGTAGTACTGCATTATTGAGTATCGTTGGGGCATTGGTGGTATATTGCAGCACATTGTAAGGGCTTACTTGTAAAATATTGGTAAAATCTGGTTTTGTTTCACGATGTAAAATAAAGAATCTCCGTGCGCCATCGGACATAAAATAGCTAATTGGATCGAAGCTTGCGAAGGCCTGGCCTGGGTCTGTTTGATCATTAGCATTAAAGGGCTGTGGTACAAACATAAATGGATTAGGACCCATGGGAGCCATGGCATTATTAGTTCCTCCATTGAGTTGGAGAATGCTGCTGCGATTATAAATTTTGGGATTATTTAATGGCCCTAAACTAAATGGCCAGACGGTGGTGGGAAATACAGTATCCATGCCACCAATGCCGCAATAGAACATATTTTCACTGTCAGTAATTTCTAGCCATTCAGCTTCTGATTGATTTGCGGCTGCTTGTACGCCAGCGGGAAGAGATGACATATACAATCCGTTATTAGTGGCTAAAACTAGTTGTTCTGTATTTAGTAACGGGTTTGGATCTATGCTCATATTTATTATTTGGATGCCATAAAAAGCTTTGGTAGCACCCAAATCAGAGCCAGCGTCGTCAACTCCTGATTGTGCAATTAAATTTATGTTTGTTGGGGTGCCAAACATAGCTGCGATGTCATCTTGATAACCAATGCTATAGACTTTATAAATGGGAGCTGCATTATTTTGTTGTTCTAGAGTAACCACATACAAAGTAAGCCCAGAAGATTTAATATCGACAATTGAACCTTTTGGTGCCGGGGCTAATTTCCATGAGCCAGTACTAAATGGAGGTTTGGTGAGATTTCCTAAGCCTGGCGCTCCGAGCATTGCTGCATCAAATCCGCTACCACCTGTTTGTGCAAATACAAAGAGGCCAATATTGGTACCGGCAAAAAAGTAATTTTTAGGTGTTCCTGCTGGTTGCCGGCTATATTCCAGTACTTTGACTGCGCCAGCACCTGAAGGTAACGGGGTGACTATAAAATTTAATGTAGCAGTAGTCATAATATCAAAATAATTGACTAATTTTTGAGGTGCAGGAACTGGCGTAATTGGTGGAACTGGCTGTGGTGTAAAATTAAAAGGTGACGTAGTATTGCGTGATAGCGTGGTAATTGCAAAAGCCACCTGATTTATTCCGCCAAATAAGCCATATCTGCTCGGCCCAGAAGCGCCTAATCCGACAGTAGTTTGATCAAGATCAAGCACTGAAAAGCAGCCTTGAGATAATGCTTGTGTGAGTAATTTCGGCAATGGGCCGGCAAATTGTGGATAATCCCAATTATTGACGCGCACGGTTTGACCAATGGTGCCATCCACGGCAACTATTTTTTCAACGACAGGATCCACTGAAACATAGCGAACATTCCCTTTATTTTGCGCAATGCCAAAAAAAGCATTAAAAGGAAAGGCTCGTTTTGCCCAAGGGGTCCATCGAATAATTTTACCCGTTTCATCAAACATTGCTTGTGAATAAAATACGCCGGCATCATCAAGGTCAGTTTGCGGGGTTGCAATAGCCACGTAAACGGTATCGCCAAAAACTTGAATATCGAGCGAATCGCGTGCGCCATTAGGATCGCTCAATCCACTGCCGACGCCAGAAATTGGGGTTGCTGGTTGCTGTGGCAAGGGGCCTGCGCCAACCATGGCAAATGAATCGGTGCTATTGGTAAGACCGGCAGCCGTGGTAGCCACCGTTTGAAATCTGTTATTTTTGAGAGCAGCATTTTTATCTGCAAGCATTCCTTGTGTTGGGGCAGTAGTATCTTGCAGATCAACTAAAGGCAATGCCCAAATAGTGTTGCCCGTGGTGCCGCCGCCAACGTTTGGATTTGTGGTGATAGTTCCATTGCCGCCCCACACAATTAAATAGCTGGGGCCTGTTGAAGCATGCATGGTATTGAGTTGCGCGGCTGCAAGAGAGAGGGGCATTACTGCCGGTTGCTTTACTGCTACAATATTATTTTGAGCTACCACATTGAGTGCACTACTTGAAAGAAAAGTGTTAAGGGTTAATTCTCCTTGTTCATTAACATCAAGATTTCCTAATACAACTGATGCAACGATTTGATTCATTATGAGGGTTGATACTTGTACGCCAAGATATAGACGTTGTAATTGATCATCCCAAAACATTGAAACACGGTTGTTGACTATTAAAGCTGCATTTCCTAATCCTCCTGCGAAATTTATTTGAGGAATTGTGCCATCAAAAGGAACGGCTTTTATGCCAGTTTCTCCTGGCACTGCTGCAACTTGATTTAATTGTAATGTGGCTGATGTGACTGCAGGGGGTGGAGTATATGCCGCATTGACAACGGCTATACCACTACCAGGTGGCCCAAAAATACCACCACTTGCACTTGTACTAACTGCAGCAAAAATAAAATTTTCCTGATTATTTTCTGTGATGCCAGCTGCAATACCCGAAATTCCAGAAATTGGAAGTCCTTTTGCATCGGGTATGGGAGGTATAGCTGGTCCTAAAAGTGGTTGACTTATCGTTGAAGATTGCAGAGATGATAATCCGACACCATCTGTCTGGGAAAATAATGTTGTTTGATTGAGCATGCCTGGAGTATTTGTAGGAACCGCGACAATTAAAGGAAATGTATTTCCTTGAGAATTAATTAAGGTTAAGAAATCTATGTTCATTGATTGTATGAGAGATGCAGCAATTGGTTGAAAAGTAGGAATCGGAAACATTTGGCTGCCGACATTTTGCCTTGGCAATAGGGAAATCGCGAAAGCTCCTGAGGGGGCACTGGATGGACTGGTTAATCCTACAAATAAATCGCCAGTTGCAGGATTAAATGCTTTTGCAACGACGCTTTGATTAAAAGTAATTATCCCTAAAGTTGACCCGGATAATGCATTGCCTTGAATGAGTACGGTGCCGTTTACGTGAGCATGGAATATTAAAAAGAGCGGTATTAATATCTGTGATACTTTTTTTTTCATTACTCGTCCTTTTTTTAATTGATTCTAACTTTAATATACAAGATTATTTCCCTCCCGCTCGCCCTGAGCACTTTCGAGTAAGCCGTAGGCGCATCGAGAAAGTCGTCGAAGGGTAAATCCTAATAAATTTTTTTTATTTGGACTGATCCTTCGACACCCACTTCGATTCGCGTGAAACGCTCACTCAGTAGGGCTCAGGAAGAGCGGTGGAGAAAATTTCTTACAAACTCCATACTATTTCAAATCCAAGTGTGCCGCCAACAATATTATTTTTAAATATTCTTTTACCGCTTGCGTTGGCGTTAAAAATCATGCCCACGCGTGGCCCAACGCGCCAACATTCTTTGCTAAAATCATATTCTATAAATAAATGAATATTGTGCATATCCCAGCCGGCAAGTGCCGTGTCGCTATTGGCAATATTTGGATCAAATAGGGTATTATTCAGTACAGGACATTCAGAGCATATGCGATCATTTCCTTGGTTGACGTAGGTGTACCCCATTGTTATTGAAAGCCCGCCACCCAAATGATCAGCTTTAGCATAAACGCCAAGATCCCAAAGGGGTCCTTTTTCCATCAACACATTTGCGGTTGCCAATTTTATCAAGCCATTTTGATTAATATCTGTTTTTATGCGCACATTATTTTTGACTCGATTTAAAAATGCTAAAACGCCCCCATGAATTCCCATCGTGAGCCAATCATAGGCGCCATAGGACATATCAAAAGTTGCCACAAAGCCCCAATGCCCATCGTAGCCAAAAGGAATATCAAAAATGAGATTTTCATTTTTTTGCGGCGCCGATGGATATAAGATGCCGGCTTGCAGCGTGGTGTCTACAAAATCAAAGAGCTCACTGTCCTGATAATTGGTGGTCCAGCCAAGGGTCCAAATAAAATCGCCCAGTTGCGTTTGATTGATGCAATCATAAGAAAGATTGTATCGTGCGAGAATTGCATTAAACTCACGCAAGAATTCTTGCCATTCTGGTGATGAGCGATTAGGAAATAATGAGCTGCTATCAGGAGAGAGATCGACAAAACTGTTGGGAACAATGCGAAATGAGCGCACGGGCAATTGTATTTCAGTAAAAAAGCCTCCCGCAAAATTTTGCATATAGCGAAAGCCACTTTCAACAACCTTAAAGCTGCCAGGCAAGGAAACGAAGCCAAAGCAGTCATTAGGAGAAAGGCGCGCCAAATTAATAAGTGCTAAATCTGCCTGATTATTTGGGTCTTTGTTTGGTACCCCGCTTCCTAAAAGCCGCATATTGCTTGGCCCATAGAGATCAAAAAGGGACACGATGGTTGAGGCACTATTAAGACTTTCATTGGTTTCCCCTACGCCCACCCAAGTTTCCAGGGTGCCTAAACTATTTTTCTCAAAGCGTGGCTCTTGAAATAAGAAGCTTGCGCGAAAGAAATGATGATCGTCAATTGCGTGCACGGAAATGGTGAAAATAAGGCATGCAAACCTGCATAATCGCGGTGCCCAGATTCGATTATTATGTGTATTTTCGAGCGCTCGTTGAACTAAATTCATTGAATTTTCCCTTATTAAAATTTCTTGAGTTTATATACAACGTATAGAAAAAATTAGCAAAAAAAGGAAGTATGTCGTGATAATCTTGGTATATGAGCCTTGTCTATCCGGCTGCTTTTGCTATGCTAAATAGTATAAAATAATGCTTTTTCCCGCCCTTTTTGAGGTAAATATATATGTTTGATGATATGAATCCAAATAATTTTTTAGAGCAAGCGATGGCTCAGCAAAATAATGACGAACTTGAGGCATGCAATGCTGAGCGCGATGCCTGGAAAGAAAAATATGTGCGCGTCCAAGCAGATCTCGATAATTTTACCAAACGCATCGATAAAGAGCGCTTGCAATGGCGCAATACCGTGCAAGGGGCATTATTGCTTGATCTTTTACCGGTGATTGATGATTTCGATCGTGCCTTTGAGCAAAAAAAAGAAGACGAGAATATACAATCGTGGCTTGCGGGATTTGAAATGATTCGCAAAAATATGCAAAAAATACTTGATAAATATGAAGTAAAAGAAATTCCGGCTGAAATGTCCTTTGATCCTGAATATCATGAAGCATTGGTACAAATTGAATCTCCCGAGCATAAATCGGGCGAGATTGTTGCAATTTTACAAAAGGGTTATACATTCAGAGGCAGTGTTCTGAGGGCAGCAAAAGTTAGCGTAGCTCAATAAAAAAATTTTTCACGGAGTTCAAAATAATTATGGGTATTCAAGCAGGGCTCGTAGGCCTACCAAATGTTGGAAAATCAACACTTTTTAATGCGCTCACCAAATCAAGCGTGCCAGCAGAAAATTATCCCTTCTGTACCATCGATCCGCATTTAGCAATTACGCAAGTGCCCGATCCCCGCATACCAAAATTGATGGCATTGTATGGGTCTCAAAAAGATATTCCAGCGATGGTGTCGTTTGTGGATATTGCAGGATTAGTAAAAGGGGCAGCATCAGGCGAAGGGCTGGGCAATCAATTTTTAAGCCATATTCGCGAAGTTGATTTAATTTTGCATGTGCTGCGTTGCTTTGAAGATCCAAATATTATTTATCAAGGCGATATCATCGATCCACTTGCAGATTTTGATACTATTGTTTCAGAATTGATGCTGAAGGATTTAGATTCAGTTGCCAAGCGCATTGAAAAAGTGGAAAGCGAAATTAAAAAGCATCAAAATAAACCAATTGAACGCAAAGAATTAGAATCTGAACTTGAACTGTTAAAGAAAGTAAGAATAGCTCTTGACGATGCGCAAGCAGAGAAAGTGCGCAGCATAATTAATGAATCAACGGTCAATACCATTCCCTTATTATCGGCCAAAAATTTTCTTATTATAGCCAATATCGCTGAAAATGAACTTGAAGACGATGCGTATAAAAATAATAAGCATTATCAAGCGGTGGTGAGCAAATTTGGAGCTGAGCGCGTGATTCCGGTGTCAGCTAAAGTTGAAGGGGAGTTAACCCAGCTTAAAGATGATGAAGCGCAAGAAATGATGAATATGATTGGGCTCAAAGAGCGCAGCTTAGACGTGATCATTCGCAAAACGTATGAAAATCTTGGTTTAATTACTTTTTTCACCTGCGGACCAAAAGAAGTGCATGCATGGCCCATAAAAAAAGGCATGACGGTGCGCAAAGCGGCAGGAGAAATTCACTCAGATTTAGAGCGCGGATTTATTTGCGCAGAGTTATTTAATTGCGCCGATTTATTTGCCGCTGGCAGCATCGCTAAATTGCGGGATCTGGGCAAATTGAGAACTGAGGGCCAAGATTATATTGTGCGCGATGGCGATATTATTTTGGTGCGGTTTAACGTGTAATTGAATCCTTCGGGATTAATTATTGCGGATTTAAATAACGAGATTTAAATTAAACCTGTTGTTTTCTGTATTTATTAAACAGATTAGCTATTGGTAAATTAACAATATTTTCGCGTCTACAGTATGTACAGTTGAATCTTGCTTGAATAATTTTTTGAGAAGTATAATGCGCAAGCTCATCTGTTAATTCGTTTATACAGGACTTACGCATAAGCGATATCAATATCTTGATCTAGGCGATCAAACTTGCGATTTAAAAAAGAGGGTTTTTTCTTCTTAAGAGCTTTGATAGCTGCTTCCGGATTCTTATATCCCTTTTGTTTCATTTCCAATTGAGCAATAGAATAAGCCAATAGTACAGCACAAATATGATCAAATTGTGTGCCTATTTTTCTAGAAAAGCATTCCTGTAAGCCTAAACTTTGTTTAGTTGTTCTATTCAGTTTTTCTATGCCCCAGCGCCATTTATAATTTTTTGCATGCTGACTTGGTGTTGCTTTATAAGTTGCAGCTTGATAAACAATAGTTTCATTTCCATGCTTATCAATACGTCTTACTGCAGTAATCTGAAGAGATAACCCTTGCCAAATCGCTTCAATAGTACGAGCCATTTGCCTGCCTTTAGGCCGAATTTCTTTTATTTCACGCAGCTTTTGTTTTTTCCCTTTATATTCAACCACACGGTTGCTGTGCATGCGTACTTCAAGTCCAATATTATTTTCTATAGCCCATTTTAGATTGTTTACTGTGGCATATGCCCCATCTAAAGTTCCAATAATTCTTGCATTGGGAAAAAGCTTTTGAGCCGTATTAATGAATAACCTGACGGTAACTTCTAGGGCTTGACTTGGATTTGCATAAAACTCTTTTCCAAAAGTAAAAGCAGCACTTATAGGTACCGTAAACTTCCCATCAGAAATAGCACCAATAATCAATCTATACGCATTTATCGATCTACCTATTTTGGTATCAAAAAGCCAGCCAGTTCCTTCCATCATTTGGGAGTGAATTTTTTTTATCATTGTTTCATCTATTATTACTAACAATTCTTTTTTATTGGCAAAAATTTGTTGTGCTATTTTTCTTGAGGCTTCAAGACTTTCATGTCCTGGTCGCAACATTCGACTTATCGTATCACCACTTTTTTTGATAAGCTTACCCATATTTTCAAAGCTTCGCTTACCAATATTTGTAATGATTGTAAGTAATGGATAAATCGCTATATTATTTAAGATGATCATCTAGACTCTCCTTTGATTTGATCGTTTTGGGAGAGTCTATTTCATTTTTAAAATACGTCTAGATCAAATCTTCAAATTACTTGCGGAAGTCCTGTTTATAGTTTTATCTTTTTGTTTTGATAATTCTGTAGATGTTTGTAATTTATGTTTATATTGTTCTGTTTTTTTTGCTATTTCCTGCTGTAGATTAAATCCTGGCTCCCGCTGTCTTTTAAGATCGGAAAGTTCCTGTTTAAGACCTTGAATTATTTGGGTGTTTTCATCATCCCCTCTTGCAAACATTCCAAGCGTTAAATCGGGATTAATTTTCTTCACAGTTTCAAGTTCTTGCATTGTTTTTGCATGCGCTTTAGAACTTCTCCACCACATAAATCCGAATACGGCGCCAATGGTGCCCAAAGCAATGGTCGTAGTGTTAGCACCAATTGCTTTCACCATACTATTACCCCAAAAGCCATCTTTGAGACTATCCCACCAACCTGCATGCGCCGGCGATGGAATTATGGCGATGAATAATGAAAGTGCGATTATTTTTTTTAAGCGAGTAATAAAGTTCATGATTACCTCGAAATTTAATCTTAGTTATTTATTAAAGAATTTATCAATTATTATTATTGCTACTACTACTACTACTACTACTACTCGCAGTTTGGTGTGTATTATTACTTTGAGTCGCTGATGGAGAATATACCATAGAAGACGCAGAAGATCCTAATGTGGAAGATAAACTTTCTGATGTAGTTTGTTTAGTATTAGTTGATTTTGCTGAATTTTCTGATTCATTTTTATTGTCTTCATCAGAAGATTTTCCGTGAGGAATTTTTATTGTTGAGGTAATAAGATTATTTGGGTTTCGTTTTGTACTGATATCGTCTACGAGATCCCATACATCTACTTCTTGATTTTCGTACTCTTTTTTTTGTTTTAATTGTTCCAACTCGCTTTTTTGTGTTGAAATCACATTTGCCATACTTTCTATGTCAGATGATTTCACTTTATCAATTGTATGCCCAGCAATATAAGCATCATAGGTAGCTTTAGTAAGTTTATTTCTAAATATATATTTGAGTTGTCTTATTTCTTTTAAGCGTACAGCATCCTTGCTGTCTCCTTTGCGGGTTTCAACCACTTCAAGTTCAACTAAACGATCATGGATCATTTGAGCATTAATGTATCTTACATTTTCATTTTTTTGCGGGATATTTAATCTTTCAAGCGCTTGATAAGCTTCTTTAGGTTTTATATTTGGCGTACTGCTAAAGTTAGCTTCATATTTTTGAGTAAAATCATCTTTTTCTGAGGGGAAGCTATTAATTTCTTCACGCCAAGTTTCCAGAAGTTTAATATTTTGAGCCATTTCTTCGACAGTTAAGGTTGAATTCTTCAGCGTTTGTTTTAATTGTTTAATGTTATTGGTTATGTTCTCGCAGGTTTGCTGAAATAATTGAGTGAAATTAATTACTTCTGCTTTCATTTTTTCATCTTTTTGTTTCACATCTTTATTATAAGGTGACATTGGGAGACTTGTTGGCATGCGTTCTAATAAATTGTTACTTTGTTGATGTTTAGGGGAGCCAGAAAGCGATGCTGATTGTTGTTGTACCAAAAGTCGATTTTGATGTTGCTCTGATTGATGTTGCACTATTCTATAATTGGTTAATAATGTATTGTATTTTATTTGAAGTTTTGTTAAAGCGTTGTTTGCTTCTGTAATTCTTTGTTTGTATTGATCTGCAACTTTGTGGTTAGACTGATTATGAAGTTCAGTAAGCTGACTCAAATTTTTTTCATGCCATTTATCTATATATCCTACCGCTTGTTCTGTCTGAGTTGCCACATTTTGTTTCATTATTTTTTTATCTCGTTGATCTTGTTCAATTTTTTGATCACGAGAAAAAGAGTTGTCCTGGACTGGGTCAGTCTGTGTAGCCACTTCCGTGCTTATTTGAATGGCTGACGGTGTAGATAATGGATTTGGTTGAGCATAATCACGATTATTATTTAAATATTTTTTATTGGATTCTCTTTTTTGAACCATAGATGGTTTTTTGGGTATTGGAGGTAGCTGCTGTGACTGTGAGATCATTGGCTTTTTGAGCAGATTTCTCTTAGCACTTTTTGCTGTATCGTTTTCTATTTTGGTTTCAATACGTTGCTGATTAAGTTCAGCTTCGTATTGTTTTTTTTCTTTTTCGAGTTGTTCTTTTGATTCTTGTCTTCCCTTTTCTTTGCCTTCTTCTTCTGCTGCCATACGACGCATCATCCAATCATCGTTTTCATCCCGATGTTTTTGCTTTGTTGCTTCAAGCGCTTTGCTGGTATTCCACCACATAAAACCGCACACTGCGCCTGCAATTGCGACAGCAATAGTTTTATAATTGCTGGTGACAGCATTTAAGAGGTCATCATACCAAGCAGCTTTTGCTGATGATGACATTAGTATGATGCAAATCGCCAGAGTAATTATTTTTTTAGTGCGAATAAAAAAGTTCATGATTGCCTTTAATTTTAAATTTATTTAGTTCCTAATTTATAGTATAACTGTTTTATATTTTTCCGGGTATTCATTTTCATTTATTCAAGTTTATGTTGCTGGAGGAAAACCATGACCATAGATAAAATTCTGCTGTGGTGAATGTGTTGTGATTATTTTTGTTGTTCCTGGATTATTTGCTGTGCTTGATCTTTTCGATGATGGTGTTGCTGAGGCAGATGCATTTGTTGTATTAGTTCCTCTGTGCGTTATCGGATTTAAGTTGGTTTGAGCGCTCATACAATTAGTAGAAGATTGTGATTGCCTTTGATCTTTAGGGTTAGTTTCAACTTTGCTTAATGAGGCTGTTGATTTTAGTCTTTCATTGTCGATATTAAGTTCTTGATTTTTTTTATGAAGTTCTTGATTAATCTTTGAATTCAATTCTTGTTGCTCTACCAATTGCACTTGTGTCTCAGCAATTCTTTCTTTATAAACCGCATTCTCTTGTCTTAATGGATTTAACCAATCTATTATGCGACATTTCGCATTCTTTTTTGCCATTTTCTTTTCCGATCGTTAATGCTGTCTCATACTCTTTTTGATTTGCAATTTTTTCTTTTTCCTGGGCAGCTCGCGCTAGATTAATTGTTCTTTCATGTTCATTTTTGAGAACAGCAATTTCATTACTTTTTTTCCACCATAGTAAACCGCAGCACACTGCTCCCACCATTGCAGTAACAATAGGGGTGATATTTTTGGAGATGATAGTATATGCATCATCCCAAAATCCTGCCTTTGCTGGAGCTGGGATCATTGCGATGAGCAATGATAAGGCAATTATTTTTTGAATGCGATTAAACATCATAACCTCATTGTTTTTTATCTGAGTCAAGTACCCTTGAATGAGACAAATTACTATTTACATCATCTCTTAGGCCAGGTTGTAATTCTGTAGAATCATTAAGATTTGAATCAGTTATGTCGATAGTTAGTGGGTTAAAACTCTGTGGTTTGTCGTGTGTATTACTTTGATTTTGTTTTGCATTATTAGAATTATTTTCGGGTCTAGGCGCATTAGAAGCTTCAGGATTATTATTTGCAGCCTGCTGCGAGACATTTGGTTGGTTTGCATTATTTCTTAGATTAATTTCGTCGACATTGGGTTGATATTGTTGATTGTTTTTAGATTGTTGAGAGTTTGGGTTTTGGAGTGGTGCCATCATACGACTTCTAAGCATCTCTAAGTATGAACCCTGTGATTTAAAATGCTCAGGTTTGGAATAATTAACTGATCTTTGCGTAGCAGGAGCTGCTAAATTTGGATCTTGTTTGTTTGATTTTTCATTAATTTTTAATAATTCTTTTCGTTTGCATTCAAGTTTAGCAATAAGTTCTTCTAATTTAGCTTTGATTTTTTCATCTCTAATTTGTAGTTTATCAAATGCATTCTTATTATTTTCATAATTAATGAAAGCATCATAATTTTCTTTGGCTTCTTTATTAAGAAAAATTTTTGTTATTGCTTCTTGTTTTACGTTCAATTTATTTATTTTGTCGTGCACTTCTTGCAAAAAGGCGCTAATACCTTCATTTGCTGATCTGAAGCCAAGAGAAGTATATAAAGTATGTATCTTATTAAGAAACGCAGCATGATCATTCGTTCCAAAAGATAGTAAGGTCATATATCTTTCGGTTAATGCTTGATGCAAGTCGTTTTCACAGCGCAGTTTTAAATTTAAAATTTGTGCACTTTTAAAATATAGCTTGTCAATCCATGTACGAACGCTTGAACTATCAGCAAGATTGCTTGTATTTTTAATTGTAGCGAGCAACGTGTTTGTTTCAGTTTCTAATGTATCGATAATTTGTTTAATTTGTGATGAAATAGTCTTTCTGGGCGTGTAAACTGATGGCATATTACTCATTTCTTCAGAAATATCTTCACCATCATCATCATTATTATAATAATTCGAGGGTATTAATTTTATTATTGCCCATGCAATAGTCAATCCCGCAATAGTGCCCCCAACAATAGTAGTCGCCATTTTATTTTCTTTATAAAAAGAGGAAATCCATGATGAGCATGAATCCCAAAATCCTGCTTGTGCAGGCAAAGGAGTCGCGATGGCACCAAGTGCGAATGCGATGAGTACTGATTTTTTGATTGATTGTAATAATGACATAATAACCTCCAGAGAAAATTTAAATTCTATAATTCTTAAGTATTCAGTTTTTTGCAGTGGTTTCTAACGCAGCTATTTCTTTGTCCCAGTCAACACTTTTTGTTCTCCACATATTAAATGTCTTTGATCGCAGCATGAGTTCTTGTTTATGTTGGCTTTTTGCAAGTATTAGTTTAAGTGCAGTTACTTTTGCTGATTGCTTTTCTTTGGCTTGCGCTTGGTCAAGCATCGCTTTAGCTTGATTCAGTTCTTTTTCTGACTTTTGCTTGAATTGTTGTAAGTCTTTTTGAGCATCCTCTTTTTGTCGATTTGCTTGTTCCAGTTCTTTTTTAGTTTTCGTGTGCTCTTTTTCTGACTGTATTTGTTGTTTTTTAGCTTGCTTCTTTTCGTAATTTTGTTGCAAATATGAGATGAATTGTTTTTTGCTAGCTCTTTCCTGCTCATTTACTGCTTTTTCAGCAATTACTTTTTTTGCTTCAATTTCTTTGCATGTAGAATGATTGGTATGCCATTTCCAGCCACAAAATAGGGTAGTAGCCAATAAAGCACCAGCGGTTGAAACTGCAACGACCATTGAATTGGTGGTTGGCTTATTAAATATATCGCTTACCCAATCAAGCATGCCTGCTTTTACTGGCGTTGAAATGGATGAAATAAGTAATGAAAGAAAGGCAACTTTTGCCATACGTTTGATAAACATAATAACCTCCAAAGAAAATTTAAATTCTATAATACTTATAATTAAATGTATAAATCATTTCTTATTCAAATTTGAATATAACATTAATTTTGGGGAAGCGCAAATGCCCTAGCTGTTGGCTAGAAGCTTAATTCAATATGAATTGGAGGATGTTTTCTATATGAAATGTGTATGTGAAGCCAACAGGGGTGGCAAGGGTTTATTAATAATTTCCTAATAATTGGCTTAGGTTTGTATTGTCTTGAGTTGGGGATTGGGTTTTATTGTGCTGATCAACCGTGGGAGGTTTAGTGATTTTTGCTGGATTTGGGGGAAATAACTCATTGAGGTGCGATGGGGGTAAAGGCTGAGATTGAGAAAGTTTTTGGGTTGTCGTAAGACCTCCGTTGCTGGGCTGTGCATTTGCTTTAAACAATTGTTTTGGCGCATTAATTTTTGCAAGTTTTTGCGCGAATTCTTCTGCTTTTTTGGTGTAATTCTCTTCTAGCTTGGTGAACTTCTCTTGCATTGCTTTTTTCTCTTGTTCTAATTTGTTGTGAGCTAGTTGAACGCCTTGTAATGAAAGTTTAGTTTGATTCAATTCAGTACTTACATGGTTAAATTCAGTTTGTTTCTGGGTCAATGTAGAACTAATAGTAGTATATTTTGTAGTGAATTCTGAAGTTAATTCTGTGTTCTTGGTATTTAAACTTATGTTTGTGTCATCTAATTTTTTCTTGTCTGCTTCTAATTGTTTATTTTTTTTACTCAAAGAATACCACTTCCATCCGGTATACGTGGTGGTTGCCAATAAAGTTCCAGCTGCTGTACAAGCCACGATGAATGAATTTTTACTTGGCTCATTAAAGAAACTACTTATCCAATCAAAATATCCCGCATTCACCTGCATAGAATTGAATGAAATAATTAAAGAAAGAACAATGATTTTTTTTCTTAATTTCATAGTCATCTCTTTACACCTTACGGAAAAGTGGAGTTCTTGAATTCATGTCATAATTATTACCAATTAGGTACGTTATACTATATGGTATATGAAATGCAAGTTATTTTTGCGCACAATTTTTCATTTAAGATAACTCAAAATACCAACGACCAATTCAATAAAAATGAGAATAACGATTAATGAGGAAAGAATATCTTCCCGCAGGGCTTCCATTTTGTGCTGGTACACTGTTTGCACATCTCTGATAATTTCTAGTTTTCGATCAATAGCGGCATTCCAGTTTTTAATATCGAGCTTTTCAATGAGTAAGGTATAGAGTTCAGAATAATAAGGCTCGCCCGCAAGCTTAATGCTGCCTTCAAGACGTTCAGTGATAACTGAAATATCGGCTTTTAATTTTCCCAAGCTTGCAATTGGATCGGGGGTAAATACACCAATAAAAGGAATATACGCGCTGATAGGAATTTTGACCGCTTTTCCTTCATAGATCAAGTTTAATTGTTGATCAAGCACGCGATCGAAATAGCGCAACTCAAGCTGCTGGATATTAGCAAATTCAAATAAATCTAATAAATCTTCATATTCCGCATCATAAAGGAAAGTCGCATAGGTATCCACGATGATTAAATCGCCTCTGAAATAACCAATGGCTGAATCTAAGATTTCATTTTTTTGATATTCGGCAAGTGTTTGCATCTCAAAGCGCAAGGTGGAAACAATGATCCCGCCATATTGCTCTTTTAAACTGGTAATATTAACGATTTCTGGCTTTGGATTGATCTGAATTACCATATACGATGAGCGGGTTTGATAAAATTGCGCCTTAGCAATGTAATCCTTAATTTGTGCAAACACTTGTTTTACATCACTCATACTTTGTTCATAATAGGTATAATCAAGAGTATTAATATCTTTGCGAATATTTTCAAGCGAATCATTAAAAGGAATTTTATAGGTGAATGATGCAGTGCCAAAATTATGAATTTTGCAACTGGTTAGATTGGGGCTTGCTTGGGGGTCAGGCAATTCAAGCGCTAAAGGACGATGATAATTTTTGAAATATTTTGATAAGGTGAGTGGTACTTTTTTTATTGAAGGTGATTTTTCTATTTTTTCTAAATTGATATCATCGCCAATATCAAAGGCATGAAAAATATAGATGTTTCCGGTAAAAATATTATTCATTTTATTTTCTTTTGTTTGTTCTAGCATATACAATTTCTCCTTGAAAGCTCTCCGCCAAAGACTGCGAGCTTTCAGTTATAATTTGCCTGTCCTCCGTAGCTTGCCAAGCAGGAAAGCATGGATAAGCGTAGGAGGAAGTGCGCTTACGCGCGCAAGCAGATTTCACTAAAGCTCCGTGGCGGACATGTAATACAATATAAGTTATTAACATACCAGAAAATGAGTACATTAAGCAAAAAACATGATAAATCAATATTTTCCTAGCATGGTGGTGCTTGCCGCCTCAATAGTTCAAGCGCTTCTCTCAACTTTTTTTTCAGTGCTCTTGGCATTGCCATGCGCATATTTTTTTAATCGTTTTACGTGGCAACGAAAAAAAGTTTTATTATCGACCGTGCCACTTTTGTGCATAATGCCGTCCAAATTAACGGGCCTAGGCATTACCCTTTTATATGGATTAAAGGGTTTTACAGCCATTATTTTGGCACATGCTGCGCTGAATATTCCTTTTGCGTTTTACTTATTCTATGGCGCGTACAAAAATATGAATCCTCATTGGCATTTGATTGCCCAAGAATTAGGCGCCACTCGATGGCAAGCATACAAAGATATTGATGTGCCTTTTTTACGTTCAACGATACTTTCTGCGGGCGTCATTATTTTTTTATTATGTTTTACCAGTTTTTCTTTGCCGCAGATTTTAGGTTCAGCACAGTATCATATGACCCCTGATATTTTAATGTCTGAATATTATCAGCATGAAGAATATTGGATGTCGGGTGTGTATGGGTTACTAAGACTTGTGGTATTATTGCCGCTGTGCTTTTTAACCAGCAGGCCACAAAATAATGGCTGGCTAGCCCATGCAATGATACAAAAAAGAGATGAAGAATATTGCGTAGCGCGCCATGGAGCAGGCTGGCTATTGCTCTTTTTTGGGGTGGGCGTATTAACCCTTGGCCCATTGCTTGCGGTACTATTAAATACGATAGATCATAAAGTTTTTGCATTTTTCTGTGCTTTTTTTAGTGCAGAGCCTAATGCAATTCTTCAAATGCCTTGTTATCGCGTGGTGATTAATAGCGTTTTGCTTGCGGCGGCGAGCAGTATAGCGGCTGTTTTTTTTGGCTATGTTTTATGCAAAGCGTTGCAGGTATTGAAATCATCAGTGATAAAAGGAATTCTTGTGCTGATGACCTCAGGTATATTTATTGTAGGAAGCGTGGGGTGTGGCATATTATTTGCGCAGTTAGCGCACATCACCTATTTTTCAAAATTTAGTATAGCAGTTGTATGCCATCTTGTGCTGAATTATCCTTTTGCTTACCGCATCATTAAAGCACATTTAGGCTCCTGGCAATCAGAATGGGATTTGTCGGCGCAAAGTTTTGGCGCAACTTCTTTTGATCGCGTGCGTACGCTTGAGCTGCCTTTTTTGCGTGCATCATTGATTCAAGCTTTGTATATTGGCTTTGGATTATCGCTCACTGAAGTTGGCGCCGGCAGTGTGCTTAAAAATGACGCAAGCATGACTATTGCAGGCGCAATTCGCCTGTTGCGCGCGCATGGACAGATGGATGCTGTGATAGGATTAACGATTATTTTATTATTGCTGGTGTTTGGTTTCACTTTTTTAGTGGGTATGAATCATAAAACATCTTGAATTATCTTTTCAAAATGGTTAAGAAAGCTTCTTGCGGCACCTCAACATTGCCCACTTGCTTCATGCGCTTTTTACCTTCTTTTTGCTTTTCAAGCAATTTACGCTTACGGCTAATATCGCCGCCATAACATTTTGCAGTCACATCTTTGCGCAGCGGTGCAACTGATTCGCGGGCAAGAATTTTTGAGCCAATGGCAGCTTGAATGATGACTTCAAATAATTGGCGCGGGATAACGGCGCGTAATTTTTCGCACAACTCGCGGCCCAAATAGTATGCTTTGTCCCGATGTACAATCACTGATAATGCGTCAACTGATTTGCCATTTAAAAGAATATCCATTTTTACTAAATCTGCAGCCTCATAGCCCGATTCTTCATAATCAAAGCTTGCGTATCCTGAGCTTACCGATTTTAATTGATCATAAAAATCAGTCGCCACTTCATTGAGGGGGAGCTTATATTTTAATATGACGCGTTGTTCATCCATATATTTTAAATCTTTTTGGATGCCTCTTTTTTCTTCGCACAATTTTATTAAATTGCCAAGATATTGATTCGGGACAATAATCGTGGCATCAATGACTGGCTCATACACTTCATCTACCATATTTCCCTCAGGAAAATCTGAGGGACTTTCAATGTTAACCACTTCTTGGGTATGCGTCATTTTAACTTTATAGAGAACGCTTGGCGCCGTTGCAATTACAGTCAGACCATATTCTTGTTCAAGGCGCTGCTTAAATACATCCATGTGCAATAGGCCTAAAAAGCCGCAACGAAAACCAAGACCAAGGGCCACCGATGTCTTTTTTTCAATCGTGACGCTTGCATCAGTGAGCATTAATTTTTCAATGGCATCGCGCAATGGTTCAAATTCTTCATTGTCGACCGGATAAATACCGGCAAATACCATTGGTTTTGCTGGTTTAAATCCTGGAAAAGGGGTGACAGGTTTTTTGTGATGGCATATAGTGTCCCCTACGCGCGCTTCCTTAACCGTTTTCATGCCGGTGATAAGATAACCAACTTGGCCTGCGTAGAGCGCATCTTTTGGGGTCAATTCAGGATACATGATGCCTGTTTCTAAAACTTCATACGTGGCCTCGGCTTGCGCCAAACTGATCATATCGCCTTTTTTGAGCACGCCATCTTGCAAAGCAATCAAACAAATAACGCCGCGATATTCATCAAACCATGAATCAAATAATAATGCTTTTAATGGTTTATCAAGATCGCTTTTTGGTGCAGGCATTTTGGTGATTACGGCATCAAGAATATCGGTTATGCCGATGCCGGATTTGCCTGAAGCACGAATCACTTCTTTAGGATCAAAATCAAATAAGCTTTTTATTTGCAAGGCAACGCGATCGGGATCAGCCGCGGCCATATCTATTTTATTTATGACGGGCACAATGGTTAAATCTTGATCGAAAGCCAAGAAAAAATTTGCCATCGTTTGGGCTTCTACCCCTTGGGAAGCATCCACTAAAAGTAATGCACCTTGGCAGGCATAGAGCGATCGAGATACTTCGTAGCTAAAATCTACGTGTCCGGGGGTATCAATTAAATTTAATAAGTAAGTTTCGCCTTTGTATTCATAAAACATCGTGGCTGTCTGAGCTTTAACGGTGATGCCGCGTTCTTTTTCCACTTGAAGCTTATCCAAAAATTGCTCGTGTTTGACGCGATTTGATAGAGTGCCGGTAAATTCTAATAAACGATCGGCAAGGGTTGATTTGCCATGATCAATATGGGCTATGATTGAAAAATTTCTGACTTTATCGGGAGTATAAGTACTTAAATTGATTTTTGCTATGTCCATGAATTTTACCTTGAAAGCTCTGTCGTCAAAGACTCCGCGCTTTCAGTTATGCGCATATGAGAGTTATTATGCTTTGTATAGTTGTTTTTTTACCATTAAGTGTAGGGAAATACTGGGCATTTGTAAAATAAGGTATGCCAATAGATTTAAAGAGATAAATTCTTTAATCCATCTTTATCTTTTCAAAACAAAAAAAGAATATAGTAATTGACTTTTGTTCATAAAGATTATTACCATTAATAATGAGAATTAAAATTTCAATTATATAATTGTATTGGAGTTAAAGAAGGATATTCTTATGAAATTAATGTTTAGAATATTATTATTTGTATCGTTAACTATCTTAGGTATACAAAGTATGGTATTGGGATCGGTTATACAATTTAAACAGCCATCAAAAAAAGCTGCTACTCTTTCAAAAGAATATCAAGAATTCATAGATTTAATAAGTAAAGGAGCAGATTTAAGCAATTTATTAAACTTTATTGATACCAAGATAAAAAACTACAATGAACGTGACTCAAATGGCGCAACTGTACTAATGCATGTTGTAAAAAGTTCATTTGGCAAATCGGAAATGGAAAATTTGCTTCGCTATCTGATTCTTGATGACAAAGATGAGTGTTGCCGCTCGGATATATATGCAGTCGATAATACTGGCGAATCTGTATTTGATTATCTTGATAAGAATAATACTTTATCATCTGAAGAAAAAGAAGACCTGAAAAATACAATGGAAGAGTATCAACAACGACCTAAATCGCAACAGCAACAACAGCAGCAGCAGCAACAACAGATAACATCATATAAAGCTAAGCCTCCTATGCAAATGCAACACCAGCAGTATCCATCCGTATTTTCAAAATCTCAGCAGCAGCAACCGACATCATATAAAGCAAGTCAGCCTTCTACTTATGGCGGCGCAGCTCCACAGCAAAAGCCATCATCATCATCAGCAGCATTTGGCGGCAAGCAACAACAGCAAAAACCGTCATACTCAGCATCGGCTGGCCAAAAGCAGCAGCAGCCTCAAAAAAGTATGGCAGAAGAAGCAGCAAAACTTTTCCCTATGGAAACAGCAAAGCAAGGGTACGATTGGATTGAATCTATAGGAGGTAATAAGAAAGATATTGATAACTCTAGAATTCACCGAGCAACATTCGTTTTAAAAGATGGAAGTTCAATCACTTTGGAGGAGCAGTTTTATTCCGGACAGCCGAAATGGATTGTTCTATGGACGAGGCCTGCTGAAGCGCTTGCAAGTTCATCAACAAATAAAGGCGCAGCTCCACAGAAAAAGCCGTCATCAGCATTTGTAGGCAAGCCGGAAAAAATAACCAGAGAACAAGCTGCAAAACTTTTCCCTAAGAGTCATGAAGAAACAAGAGAATGGCTGAAATCTTTAGGCACGGGTACTGAGGAGCTCGATCTTTCTAAGTCCATCCCCATAGAGTTCGCTATCCTTTTATCTGATGGTTATTTTAGTTTGATTTACAACTCTAAAACTGACCAGTGGAATGTGAAAAATTAAAACTGAAATAATATAAAAAATTCAGGGTAATTGTAGAATATTCTTACCACACATTAGCACTAATATAAGATTTAAAACAAGCGAATCACAAATATTTTGATGATTCGCTTGTTCTTGTTGAAAATCATATTGCATACTCTTCATTTATCTGCATCGGCTATGCTATTCTCAGCTCATATAAAGATATATTTGATTGCTGGGGGATATGGCATGTCTAAAATTACCTTTGATAAAGATTTTTTATTTGGCGTGGCGGGAGCTTCATTTCAATTTTTGGGCTGCGGCAATTCGCCGCAGGTTAATTGGTGCTTCAAAAGCCAAACGCCGGGAGTTGCTGATGGGCTTTCATCAGGCAAAGCGTGCGATTTTTGGAAATATCTGCCTGATGATATAAAAAGAATGAAAGATTTAGGCGTCAAGGCATTTCGATTCTCATTTGAGTGGGCTGATGTTGAACCAGAGCAAGGCAAGATTGATGCGGCGGCCATAGAGCGCTATCACAAATTTTTTGCTGAATTAGCCCAAGCACAAATTGAGCCATGGATGACCTTGCATCATTTTACTCAGCCAAAATGGTTTGAAGATCGGGGCGGCTTTGAGTGTGAAGACAACGTCATCTATTTTATAGATTTTTGCAAACTCATGGTGCGCGAATTTGGCGATAAAGTTACCTGGTGGGGTACTTTTAATGAGCCGGGCATTTACGTGATGCAAAGTTATATTAATGGTAAATGGGTGCCAGGAAAAAATTGTTTAAAAAGTGCGGGGTTTGTGCTTAAAAATATGCTGCAAACGCATGTGAGGTTGTATAAAGAATTAAAAGAAATTAATCCTGCGATCAAAATTGGCTTTATGCATAATATTATGCCCTTTCATCCGTACACCAAATGGAATCTATTTGAGCGCATATATTGCTATTACGCCAATCATGTATTGCATGATTCAATTACCAATTTTTTTAAAAATGGTTTATTTAGTTTCAAAGTCCCCTTTAAAGTTTCTATTCAAGCTAATAATATTGATGCGCCTTTATCATATGATTTCTTTGGCATGAACTATTATACCAGTTTTATGATGCGCATGCGGCTGAGCTTTAAAAAAATGTTTTCAATGGAATGTCACACGTTGGTAGAAAAGAATGATGAGCGTTATTGTGTGCATTCTGAAGGGCTCTATCATGCCATAAAAAAAATTCATAAAGAAATTACTGGCCCTCGCAATATTCCTATTTATATTACCGAAAATGGTATAGCGGATACGCAAGATTATTATCGCGCCACCTTTATCGAGCATACCTTAAAAGCTTTGCACAGGGCAGTGGAAGAAAAATGTGATGTTCGCGGCTATTTTTATTGGTCTTTGCTTGATAATTTTGAATGGGATGAAGGGTATGCAAAGAGATTTGGATTATATGAGGTGGATTTTGAAACGCAAGAGCGAAAACTGAGAAAAGGTGCGCAAGTATTTAAAGATATTGTACACAATACGTATAAAAAAGGGCGATAGATATCTATCGCCCTTTTTTTAATTACGCTGCGCTTAAATTGTCTTCAGGATTGACCATTTGATAAATATCAAAATGCTTTTGAATTTTGAATGATTTATACCAGATTGTTGCTAAGGCTGCGGTGCCGATAGCGCTTGGCACGAGTGTGTAAGGTGAACTTGATGCCCATGCAAGGCTGAAAGTTCCTAGCGAACTGCCATACATCATCAATTTTCCAAGACCGCTTTTCTTTAATTTTGCTATCAAGCCTTTAGAATCGCTGTCGCTTCCTTGTAATTTATAGCCCGCAAAGCCTGTCGCTAATGCAGCGGCAAAATAAGCAGGATAATTAATAAGAGCTGCTACAGGAATAAGTGCTGTGGCAAGACCTGCGATGCCTATGTGAGATGATTCGCAAGATTCCATGAGTTTTGCCATTGCTAAACTACGCGCATTATGGCCATCGTCATTGCGCATTAAATCTACATTGGCGCCAAGATCGATCGCTCTTTTTGCTTCTTTTGCATCCCCTTGTTCAATTGCAAAGAGTAAATCATCCGTGACATCAGCTTGCAATCCTAGAGAGCAGGTGAGCAAAGAAATCAGGAATACTGATTGGATTTTCATACAAATATCCTTTCCAAATTGTTAATGGATTAATAAAGAATTCTTCAATAAAGCTACTTTAATCTAAGAAAATAGCAACTCGTGTGCTCATTTCTTGTCATATTTGACTAACCAATGTATGCTAGTCTAAACGTAAACTATTACCATATAAAAATGAAAAAATCTTAAGAGGGACTCGTGTCTATGGATGCTCCTAACAATCTGGACAAGGTTACCAAAGATCGTCTTAAGCCGATATTAATCGAAGAAGAATTAAAAGAGTCTTTTCTTGATTATGCGATGTCTGTCGTGGTTAGTCGTGCACTGCCCGATATTCGCGATGGCTTAAAACCTGTGCATCGTCGTGTATTATATACGATGAATCAAATTGGTTTCCATTATAATAAACCGTATCACAAATCTGTTCGCGTAGTGGGTGAAGTGCTTGGTAAGTACCATCCGCATGGTGATCAAGCAGTGTATCAAACTATGGTTGGTATGGTGCAAACTTTTTCAAAACGATATCCATTATTAGATGGCCAGGGTAACTGGGGTTCGGTTGATGGCGATGGCGCCGCAGCGATGCGTTATACCGAAGTAAGAATGACTAAAATTTCGCAAGAAATTTTGGCAGATCTTGAAAAAGGCACCGTTAATTTTGTGCCAAACTTTGATGAATCTACGGTTGAACCAGTTATTTTGCCAAGCAAATTGCCAAATTTACTCATTAATGGCACCACGGGTATTGCTGTGGGTATGGCGACTGCGATTCCTCCGCATAATTTAGGCGAAGTTATTGATGCGTGTTTGGCATTCCTTGCAAATGATGCAATTACTGATGAAGAATTATTCAATATTATTCCTGCACCTGATTTTCCAACGGGCGGTATTATTTGTGGGCGCGCGGGGATTGTGCGTGCGTATAAAACGGGCCGTGGCAATTTAACCTTGCGTGCTGTAGTAGAAATAGAGGAATCCAAAAAAGGCAGTCAAATAGTAGTGACTCAGCTGCCATACATGGTAAATAAAGCTGAACTTATTATTAAGATTGCTGATCTGGTTAAAGAAAAAATTATTGATGGCATCACTAATATTCGTGATGAATCGGATAAAAAAGGTAATCGCGTCGTCATTGAAGTGCGTCGCGGCGAAATTCCACAGGTTATTTTAAACCTGCTCTATAAACACACTAATTTGCAAACGTCCGTTTCTATTTTGATGCTTGGGCTGCTTGATAATCGTCCACTCGTATTTACCTTGCGTCAATTGCTCGATGAGTTTTTATTCCATCGTAGACAAATTGTATACAAGCGAACCGTGTATGACCTTAATAAAGCGCAAGCACGCGAGCATATTTTAGCTGGTTTTATTATTGCACTGCAAAGTATTGATGAAGTGATTACCTTAATCAAAGCGTGCAAGACACCCGATGAAGCGATTACTAAATTAAATAAGCGCTTTTTGCTTTCTCCTGAGCAAGGTAAAGCGATATTAGAAATGCGCTTGCAACGACTCACGGGGCTTGAGCAAGAAAAAATCTATGCGGAAATGGAAGAGCTCAAAAAAGGCATTGCCTTTTTAAAATCAATTATTGAAAATGAAGAAGTTCTTAAAAATGAAATTGTCAAAGAACTGCAAGAAATTAAAAGTGAATATGCTGATGCGCGTCGCACTAAAATAGAAGGTGCGATTGATATTATGACTGAAGCAGATTTGATTCCTGATGAAGATGTCGTAGTTACCTTGACGCTTAAGGGTTATGTAAAACGTGTATTACTCTCGACCTATGGTGTTCAACATCGCGCTGGAAAAGGTAAGATGGGAATGGCAAGCCTCGAAGGATCTGATGACGTGGTACAAGATCTTTTTGTTGCGCGTACCCATGATGAATTATTATTCTTCACCAATCTTGGCAGAATTTACAGCTTAAATGTATTTGAAGTGCCTGAAGCTTCTCGAACTGCTAAAGGCCGCGCAGTCATAAACTTATTACCATTGCTGCCAAACGAAAAAGTAGTCAAACTGCTGTGTATGCGAGATATGGAAGGCAAGCAAATTGTGATGGTAACCAGAAAAGGAACCATTAAACGTACCGATGCTTCAGAGTTTGCAAAAATTCGTGCAACCGGTATTCGCGCTATCACCTTGCGAGAAGAAGATGAGCTTGCGTATTGCGCATTTAGTTCTGGAGAAGATTCAATTATTCTCGCTACTGCTAAAGGCCAAGGAATTAGATTTAAGGAAAGCGAAGTGCGTTCAATGGGACGTCAAGCTGCCGGAGTTATTGGTATTCGCATGCGCAAAACTGATTATGTCGTTGGTATGGAAGTTGTTTCTGATGGCGGCGATGTATTATTCGCGACAGAAAATGGATATGGCAAACGCGTAGCGATACAAGATTTCCGGTTAGCGCATCGTGGAGGACTTGGTGTGCGCACCATTCCAACTGATAAGCGCAATGGCAATGTGATTGGTCTTGCAATTGTCTATGAAAATTCAAATGTGTTGCTGATTGATATGGCTGGCAAGATTATTCGTCTTTCGCCAACTGAAATTCGCACTATGGGACGTCAAGCAAAAGGCGTGAGATTGATTCGTCTTGATGCTGATCAAAAACTTGCAGCAGTATTTGCATTTGAAGAAGAAGGCGGCGCTGATGGCGAGCAAGCAGGAGGTTCAGAAACTACTAAACCTGCAGTCCGTGCTGATGGCCCTGATGCTCTTGAGCCATTGCAATTAGATTCTAATGCTGACATCGAAGATGCTCTTTTTGAGGATGAAGCCCAAGCTGATGACGAACTGGAACCTATCATTGATGAACCGGGCAATCCAGAAGATGAGTTAATTCAACTGTAAGATTAATTAAAATAATAAAGAAATATTTTTGAGTAAGGTGGGCAGCGATGCCCACCTTCTTTGGTATACAATGCACAATAAAGAAATCCTTCTTCACTTATCACTTATCGATGGCATCGGCGCTGCAGCTATTGCAATGATAATTATGAATAAATCGCATGCCCTCGATCTTAATGATCTATATCAGATGCAAGAATCTGATCTTGGCTATCATTTTGGTTTAACTTTAGAACAAGCAAAAAAAATTATTACTGGTCTTGCAGATGAACATATTTTGATTCAAGAGCTTACGCTGATCGAAAAACATTCTATTCAATGGGCGACAATTCTGTGCGAAAATTATCCCGCATTGCTTACCACCATTCATATGTTGCCGGCGGTGATTTATTGGCGAGGAACTCATTGCTTTAATACCAAATCAGTGGCAATTGTGGGATCGCGTGATGCAAATAGTTATGGAAAATACGTAATTGAAAAATTGGTTTCACCTTTAGTCAATGCAGGATACTGCATTATTAGTGGTGGTGCTTTAGGCGCAGATGCTATGGCGCATCAAGCGACGATTAATATTGGCGGACAAACGGTGGTGGTTCTTGGTTCTGGAATATTAAAAGCAGGACCATTTTCCAATAAAAGATTATTTGAGCAAGTCGTAGAAAAAGAGGGCGCATTATTAAGTACCTTTCCTTTGACGTGTGATGCGCAGCCTTTTAATTTTCCTGCACGCAATCGCATTATTTCTGGCCTGAGCAAAGGCAGCATAATTATACAAGCTGCTGCCAAAAGTGGCGCATTAATTACCGCTCGTTTTGCAAATGAGCAAGGGCGCGATGTATTTGCCGTGCCTGGTTCTATCGCCGATGATTTGAGTGCTGGATGTCATGCATTAATTGCACAAGGAGCAAAGTTGGTTACCAGCGCCAATGATATTTTAATAGAGTTTGGCGAAATCGTGGCGCCAGCGGATGCTCAAGAAATAAAAGTGAGTGCGCGTGAAAAAAAGCAGCAAAAAAAAGAATCAGCTGATAGGCCACTATCTATTTTTTCTCAAGTGCACAATGATGCACTTGTAAAAGAACAGTTGCCAGAGGTTCCCCAAGATATGAGCCCTACAGGAATTATTTTACGCAGTTGCTTGACCCCATGCACGACTGATGAATTG
>Ga0207062_1055_pt1 | contig 31159 bp, 22 predicted proteins | sample Alteio_BWMinCont_28_FD_153266 | JGI IMG/M metagenome (GOLD analysis project Ga0207062, IMG submission 153266) | Enriched cells from forest soil in Barre Woods Harvard Forest LTER site, Petersham, Massachusetts, United States -... | ecosystem: Environmental > Terrestrial > Soil > Temperate forest >... | reverse complement strand
AGATATTCAGCTTCCTCAAACCTTTCTGCTGCTCAGCCAGCAAAATGACAGAAGCATCGGAGACATCTGTACGAGAGATGCTCAATACTTCAAAGATGCGCTTACCTTTTGAGAGCCGCTGGAATCCGCTTTCAGAGATTTGATCACATCCATCGAGATCAAGCTCAACCAATTCAGGGGAGGCATCAAGAATAATCGAAAGCTCTTTATCGTCAATCAAACTGCAATAGGAAATATTGAGGCGTTTAAGGTCCTTCAATTTCAATAAATCTCCCCATCCGATGTACGTTAATGCCGTGCAGCTCACTAAATCCAAACTTTTGAGAGAGGGGCAATGAGCAATAATCGTCTTAAAATTGCTATCATTCAACCAGCCGCAGCCGGAAAGTATCAGTTCTGTGATCTGCTCAGGGAGTTGCTCAAATTGATGACTATAGCTTTCAGCTCTGCCCAGGTCCACTGAATAGAGCTTTGGGCACTCTTTTAATAATTTACTGAATCCCTTATCTTCAGCAAGCCTTGGGCCGCAAATAATATGCGTGATGATTGGCATGACTTTTCTAAAGTTGCCTAGAGAATGTTCAGAAATACTTTCGAGATAACAACATACCGAATATCTATTTGGGAATGAGATTTCTATCCCCGCATCAGAGGCATTGATGATTTCAGCGCATTTGTTCCGTAAATATTCCCAGGAATTTTCATGTGAAGTGATCAACGTCTCATAAACAAGCCGGGGATCTAAACGACGCCCAAGGAGTATTTGACAAAGCTCCGCAAGACCGGGCAATCCGGCTTTAAAAGAGAAATCCAACATCCTGGGCAGTTGATTGTCATTTAACCGCCAAAGTTCTTGCACATCGTTTGTATGTATATATTCATCGATAATTTTCACCTCCGACAAATGAATGCCTGTAAGATATATACTTCTACCCGGTTTTTCAAAACATGTTTTGTGGATGAGATGTTGTAAATATGAACTGCTAGCCTGGTACATTAAGCTATTGATAGGCATTTCACCATCTATAGCCCCAAAAGAAACATTCAAAGGCAATAGCGGCTTTAATATTAAATAATGCTGCTTGATCGATTCAGCAATCTCTAAAGCGGTAGATATTGGAATTGTGTTAGCTAGAAATTGCTCTGTGAACCATATCAATGACTTGGAAATAAATTCCGAATGCATATCTCGCCAATTCTCATCGTCGCAGGCGCAAATAAAGAAACGCGAATATTCATTGTAGTGAGCTTGTAAAAGCTTTAACAGCTCTTGATCAGTAGCCGCAGATCCATAAAACAATAAATTCTCCGGCAGAGTAGCAGGCATCAGCATGAATGCAATTCCTTGATATGATCGGTAGGTTTACATATAATCCAAATTGTCCAAATTATTACTGCACACGTCCTTATTTGGAGTATATACTCCCTGAAGCTGATCGCAGCAAGCAATAAATATTATTGCCAAATTTCTTAGGTGTTTAACCATGAGCCATGTCATGAATAATCAACTGGATCCCGAAACACAATCTAATGTCGACCGCTGGCTGAATGAAAACTATGACGCCGACACTAAAAGTGAAATTCGCAACATGATCAATAGTCATCCACAAGAGATCACTGATGCCTTCTATAAGAATTTAACTTTTGGAACAGGAGGCCTAAGAGGCATCATGGGTGTCGGATGCAACCGGATAAACTCCTACACTGTACGGGCGGCGACACAGGGGCTTGCAGACTATCTTAATTTACAATCGCTACCGCCACAGTCTTTCCATACAGTTTTGATCGGCTACGATTCCCGCCATAATTCCAGAGCTTTTGCTGAAGAAACAGCCAAAGTCCTGGCCGCCAATAAAATACACGTTTTGTTATTTAGAAACATGAGCCCTGTCCCTTTAATATCTTTCGGTTGCAGATATAAAAAATGCAGCGCTGCCGTCATAATTACAGCCTCGCATAACCCTCCGCAGTACAATGGCTATAAAATCTACTGGTCCGATGGCGCGCAGGTCCTTGCACCACATGAGAATAGCATCATCAAAAGGATCAATCAGATCACCGATCTGGACATGATCAAAACCATTTCATCACTAAATGATCCATTGATCGAAGAGATCGACGGTGAAATCGACAAAGCCTATTTGGACAGTGTGACCCGCCTGCAAAATTACTATGATGACAACAACCTGAAAGGGCCTGAGCTTAAAGTGGTCTATACAAGTTTGCATGGCACCGGCATCACCCTTATGCCGGAAATATTAACCCGCTGGGGCTTTACAAATATCCATTTAGTCGACCAACAAATTGCCCCTGATGGGGACTTTCCCACCGTGCCATCTCCAAACCCTGAAGATCCAAAAACATTAGCTCTAGGGATCCAAAAATTAATGGAAGTGAATGGAGATCTCTTGATTGCCACTGATCCCGATGCGGACCGTATTGGCGCCGCTATCTTGCATGACAAGAAAATTAAAATATTTTCCGGCAATCAAATTGCCGCCCTACTTCTTAATCACATTTGCAATGCACTGTCAGCAAAAAATAAAATTCCCGCCAATGGAGCTTTTATTAAAACGATTGTAACGACAGAACTCTTTCAAGCGATTGCCGACTATTACCAAAAGCCTTGTTTTAATGTCTTTCCGGGATTCAAGTATGTTGCAGAGAAAATCCGCCAATGGGAAAAAGAACCCAGAGGGAATCAGTTTATCTTTGGCAGCGAAGAGTCTAATGGCTATCTTTATGGAACGCAAACCCGTGATAAAGACGCGATCTCTATCGGGGCCTTGATTTGTGAAATGGCTTTGCAAGCTAAGCTTCGAGGCAAAACGCTTCTCGATCTTTTGCATGAGCTTTATCGGCACTACGGCGTTTATGAAGAAGTGATCTCCACAATTAAATTTGAGGAAAGCAAAGCCGGCAAAGAGCAGATGGCCAAATGCATGCGGCTTTTACGCAGAGCACCCCCTGTTGCTATTGCAGAAACAAAAGTGGTATTTTTCGAAGATTTTGAACAGTCGATAAGAGTTGAATTTAAGACCCATAAAATAGAGCCGCTCCAGCAGCCTAAAAGCGACATTCTTTTATTTTGGCTTGAAGATGGAAGCAAAATAATTGTACGGCCTTCAGGAACAGAACCCAAAATAAAAATTTATATTGGCATCGTTGAAAAGCCTCAGGATAACATCGAAGAAGCCCTCAAAAAATGTGAATCTAAAGCTAATGCCTTCACATTAGCTCTGAAAGAAATATTACTTGAAGAGCGATAAAAAGCTATAAATTCACGTTAGGGTCAAAAGCGAAAGAAGACTTTCGCACTCCAAACGCTTCGCGAAATATATGTCTAAACTAGTTGAACCTTTAGCATCGCGAAGCGTTTGGAGTGCGAAAGGGCGTTGTTGCATAATGCCTTTCACAAAATAGTTAGTTTCGGGCACGGGCACGGGCACGGGCACGGGCACGTTCACGATATTTGGTTTAGACACTCAAGTTAAGTCAGAAAAAAGCGTATAAAGCAATAAACTAATATCGTGAACGTGCCCGTGCCCGTGCCCGTGCCCGAAACTAACTATTTTGTGAAAGGCATTATGCAACAACGCCGTGCGAAAGTCCTCTTTCGCTTTTGACCCTAACGTAGACACTTAATTAAAATGAGCCTAGTTTGGCCACTCCTCCCTGACCACTTTTATTGACGAATGTCACGTAAATTTCGGTGCCGTCGAAAGAAGTCGCAATGCCATTAATTTTATAATTTTTCACCCCTTTAATATGCACTTTTCGAATTGCAATAACATCCCCTTTTTGATCCATCCGAACAATCGTGTTATTCCCTCGATTGGCAACATATATATCTGAACCATCATCCAAAGTCGTGTTACTTGCCCAAGTCGAATTATCTGAATTTCTTTTGGTCGGCGCCATATCAATTGGAATGTCAAATGCAGATGAATGCAATCTTCGAATTGCCTCCATTTTGTAAACCGTATGATATCCATCTGGGATCGTAGTGTATGCAACGAGATCGACCACGGCAATTGTATTGGTAAACGGCTCACTGATGAACAATTGTCGCAATACACCTGTGGGTAGATCGTATGGGTTCATCAACACGCCTAGGCGAGGGGATAGACCTTTGCAATGTTTCCATCTCTTTCTGATTAAAGGATGAATGGTGCCCACGGGAGCAATTCCATCGACTCCAAATGCTGTTTGTGCCTGGACAATGCCACCATCTGCCGTAACGATGGCAAATGCCGCTTTGCATGACGCGTCTGGACCAGGTCCCAGAAATGCTAATCCGACAGCTCCAGTTGACAGAGAGCCAGGGATAATTTGTGGTTGGTATCCAGGATAAACCGGTGGCTGAGTCGCAGTTGTCACATTATTACGATTCGTCAAGGAGCCCAGATATACGCCTCCGATCAAATCATTAGGAGGGTTATTGATGGGTAATCCGGTGGGATCTAAGATAGAACTAGTTCCAACATCACTAGCACCAAAAGGAGAGCTAGCAGGCCAAACGCGACCGAATGCATTGTTGTTGGATAAACCGAGTGGATTGGCGACTCCCGTATAATTGGCGGTATTGGCGTTTGGATTGTTGATGCTGTTCAACCACGATGAGCTGTTAGCTGAGAACATTTGTACATCACCTCCAAGAGCTGATGCTTGTGTTCCACTCTTTGCAAAATGAGGTGGTACCTTAAGAATATGCGAAGCATTTGGATTAATGGATAGAATAGATCCTTCCATGCCATTATTAGGGGCAAGTGGAGATCCAAAATTTGATTTGTTGCAGACTAGAATTCGGCTAGGATCCAGGACAGCTCCTGGTACAATGTATGCTGGAAAAAGAATTGGAATGGGCCCCTCGGCACATGCCTCTGGATCGGCAAGGAATATTCCAACTTGTGAGATGGCTGACGGATAAGGGATACATTTGGCTATGACTTTTGCCTTCACTGATTGAATTGAGAGACATGAAGAAACACTTGTTTCCTGTTCACTTGCATTGGCGAAGGGCGCAAAATGCATCCCCACAGCTATGCAAAACATGCTTATCAAAAAAATGCGTTTCATAAAGCCTCTTCTTGTTCGGAAATTTTGGCAAGATCATATCTATCCTATTCAAGAAAATTAATAGCAAGACAAAATATCCATTTGAAAAAGGGGGCAGGCTTCACACATTCACAGTTTAGTGTGTGAAGTGTGAAACCTGACCCCTTTTTAAGATTGCGGCTGTCGTTATAGTCGTTTGTCGTTAAGGTCCTTATTGTCCTTATCGTCGTTCGTCCTTGAATGAGGCGATTTGTATAAAGCCCATAGTGTAGCCTCTAATGAGTAAGCGTCAAATCTAAGCACCTTTGCCCTAATCCACGATAGTGGATCTCTTTGTGTAGCCCATAGCAAAGCTTGCGAGCGAAGCGAAGACAGCTGCAGCTATGGGTTGGGCATTATTAATTTTCTAACCCTTTAGGGTTCTTCTTTTTTTAACCTGAGTTTGCTAAAAGATTAATCAAGAATAATTAATGCCAAGTTTAGAGCAAAGGTTTTTAAGCGAACGAAAAGTTTCTGAAATTCTAAAGAGGACTATCGTAAGATTGATCAATCATCTTCTGTTCAACAGGTGATAGCAAATCATAAAACGCGCAATATATTTTATATGTTTCCTTGTCATAGCTCACTCCATTAATTGCCACAGATTCTTTTGGAGCAGCCTTTTCTTTGAAAATTGGGTTAGAAGATAAATTGACGGCTCCTGTGAGTTCGCGATTTGGAGTCATTTTTTTTAGATTAACGTGAGACGTTTCAAAAGCGCGGAATTGGTGTGAATAGTTTGAGCAAATTTTGGTGCTGGTTCTTGTTAAAAAATTCATTTGAAGCCCTCTGTATAAGGTTGAGTGAGCAAATTGAGAACTGAGGATATTCAGAGCGGCATTTCAATGCAAGATGGTTTTTTTGCTTTTCTAAAGGGACAGGGACAAAAGAGACCTAAGCGCGAGGGGGCAGATGTGACTTATTTTATGGCCTAAGCCAACAAGTCACGTCTGACCTGGGCTGAAACGAATCAGCCAAAAACATGCGGTTTTATCTTCGTGAATTCCAGAAACTTTTTGTCCTACTTTAGAGCTCATGAGCAGAAGCCGCGAATGCGGCGATTTGTGTAAAGCCCATAGTGTAGCCTCGATAGAGGCAAACTATGGGTCTGTATGAGTTAATGTGTAAGTCCCGAAGGGGCGGCTTGTGCAAGCTTCAAAAACGTATCTGAAATATCTATACTGGCTACACAAGCCGCCCCTTCGGGACTTACATTTTAACAGGTTGGTTACCCATAGTTTGCCTCTATCGAGGCTGCACTATGGGCTTTATACAAATCGCCTCATTCGAGGCTGAACAAGAGGTTTAGACTAATGGTAACAAAACTAGGGGGTAAAAATTGAATCGAATTTTCTCTAAAAAATGCCATTCATTTCAGCCCACGTCTGGCCCCTTGCAAGGGCAACGGTAGGGGCATGGGCAAAGAAATGAATTATGCAAGAAGTCTATTCAAATTGCCATTGGATTTCCTATCCTTTAAAGGTCTCCTTTTTGTTTTGAATCTGTTTTCGTCAACTGAAATCTTATTTCTTGACCATTGAAAGGGCGTTTATTTTTACTAATAAATAAGTCCGCGCCAAAGATCCCTTGGCTTCCATTGCAAGAAAGCTCAATGTAACGCCGTGTGCGATGCGGATTAGGTCCGACGGTTCCTGAACTGCCAATGTAAATGAAGGGCTCTCCAGCAGGGACATCGGCAAAAGAAGTGGCAAATTGTACTGATCTTGTCACACCGTTTAAGTTGACGGTCAGATCAGTATAGCCTTGCTTTAGCAATGTGAAGAACAATTCTGAATCCAGAGAGGTCTTAATATTCCCATAAGCATCAATCCAAATGCGGCCATTGACAACATGCTGCTCATTGCTCTCGGACTCGATTTTATGAGCTAAGAGATCTATAGAGATAGGTTGCTGCTGAATAAGATTTTGATGAAGAATCAAGCTAAGGGCTTCTTGAGCATCCTCAGCGGCTTGTATTTTTAGATATACAGATGGCTCTAAGTCAACTATCAGAACATCTTCCCGAGGAAAGCCTTGAAAAAAGGACGTTCCGACTCCATTATTAGGTCCTACATAGAGATTGCTCGTCTTTCGGTTAAAGATTGCAATATGGCCATTCTTAGCTCCATCATCAATAAAAAACAATTGAGGATGGAGGGCCGCTTCTACATAGAAAGGCGTTTGCACGATAGCCAGAAAAAAGGCTTGAGTGAAAAGATCATCTTCCGAGGGAATATTATCAAGTTTAATATTCCAACGATTCGTGGACACCTTTTGAAAATGTACAGGTGCAATCTCAGGAACTATAGCCAATCTGAATTTCAAAGCCGGTTCATGATAAGGCTTTCCAATATCTTGAGGCGCCACTTTTCCTGCTGCCAGTAAATAGGCTGCTGCAGCAAACAGATCACGCCCATGAAAAGTCCCCCCGGCATCCAGATCAATACCAGTGAGCTCGTTGATGCGTTTTGTATTGATCTCCCATATTGCTGCAATCGAGTCAATAGGACATGCAAGACTTAATGTTCCATTATCAGGCCCGATAAAGAGGGTTCCATCTTTTCGCAATACTAAGGTTCTGGGGTGCTGGCTTGTATTGCCTACACCTGGATCCACAACATGAATGACAATGCGCTTAATTTTCTCTGGAGAATGGGCACCCAAGTAAGGGAAAGCAGCTGCTAAGGGAGCCCCTGCCTTAACAGGATCTAAAGGCGCAGCTCCATCATTGATGAAGATCTCCGGGTGATTCGTAAGCTTCCATCCCTCACCGGCCAGCTCAATAGCCGTTTGCCAGTCGGCGACTGGTTGACTTTGACTGTCACCCCCTCCACCAAAATCCGTGAAAACATAAATGTCTGGTTCAGCTTTACAAAGTCCAAATAATGACAAGCATGCAAATGACAAAATAAAACAATATTTTTTTGTGTTCATAACAATTAATTTCCTTTTTTATATGATTAAATCCTTAAGCGACTTTCACAAAAAATCAATAAGCCAACTATCAATAGTCGCAACAGCTATTGAAAGAGCAATTACGCTATTCTAATAGTTTATAATCTACTAATAAGGCTTATATCTCTTTGAGAAGCCAATATTTATGATACTAAATTTCTGTAATGGATAAATAATTTTGCGCTAGCCGCGCATAAAGGAGGGCATCATGAAAGAAACAATGGAAATAAAAAAATCAATAAAATACAACATACTATCTCTGTAACATTAGTTTGACAATTATTTAAAATACAAAAAAAATGAAAAAATAAAAAGGTGTGATGTGCTAGACGCACATAAAGCGGAACATATTGGCCATGATCATGGTCCAACATTTTGAAGAGAAATGTGATTTACTAGTAGATAGGTACATACATAAAATTCCTGTTTAAACTAATTATATACAAACAGCAAATTTTCGTCTAGAAAAAACTAAATTCGAGCATTGCGAGGGGTCAGACGTAGGTGTTGATTTAAGTATAAATTTCAAATGTAAATGGCATGATGTCAGGCATGACCCCTTTTCAATAGAATCAAACATAAGAAGACGCCGTATCCAATTTCATTTTTTCCTCTAGAGAGAGTCTTATTTGACTGACTTTAGCTAGTTCTGCCATTTGCTTTACACTTGTCACACTGGCAATTACCGCGCTCACACCTTTGCGCTGCAACAACCAAGCTAATGCAACAACGGCAGGGACAACATTATGTGCTCTCGATATAGCCTCAAGGGCATCAATGATTCTCATTCCACGATCATCCAGATAATGTTCAATGCTTTTTCCCCGAGGGCTTTTATTGAGGTCTTCCTTTGATCGGTATTTTCCCGTTAAAAATCCTTTAGCCAATGAAAAATAGGGAAGAATTCCTAGCTGCTTTTCTAAACATAATGGTTCCAAGTTCTTCTCAAACCGCTCTCTGTCATATAAATTGTAATAAGGCTGCAAAGATACATAAGGAGTTATCCCCAAACGTTGACTTATCGAAAGCGATTGATTCAGTCTTTCTGCGTCGTAATTGGATGCACCGACAAAGCGCACCTTGCCTTGTTTAATAAGTTGATCAAATGCATCGAGAGTTTCTTCTAAGGGGGTTTTAGGGTCATCTTCGTGAGCTTGGTACAAATCTATTGTGTCAGTTTGTAACCTCTTTAAAGATGCTTCTACTGATCGAAAAATTTGGTCTCTCGTCAATCCTTTAAAGCCGGCCATTTCCATTCCTACTTTCGTCGCAATACAAATCCGGTCTCTTTTTCCTGATTTTTTAATCCACTCACCTATGATACTCTCTGATTCTCCTCCTTTATTTCCAGGAACCCAAGTTGAATATATATTCGCCGTATCGATTAGGTTGAATCCAAAATCAACAAAAGCGTCCAATATTTCAAAAGACGTTTTTTTATCTGCTGTCCAGCCAAACACATTCCCTCCTAATGCCAGAGGTGCAACAAGGAGATTACTGATTCCTAAAGCTCGCATTTATTTTTCCTTTGAGATGGATTAGATTCACATTCAGGATAACAAATTTTTCTTGATTAACTTATAAAAAAATCCAAACGAAATTCCCTTCATCTGATTTAATTTTAGGAGCCCATGTGCATTTAGGGCTTAATCTTTTTTGTTTTCGTTTGCCCAATTGTCCAATCCAGTAACAAGTTGAGAATCCCATTCCTCAAATGGAAAAATACTTGACGCATATGGTTGTTCCAAGATTACAGGGTGTAATCCATAATCGGTTAGTAGTTTTGCAAGTAAAATAAGGTCAGTGCGACCTTGCCCATCCGGAAATGGATGGAGCCATTCAAGTGCCTGAAATAATTTTGCGATGCAATGACGAATATCAGTTTCATATTGCTTTTGGACTTGCATAATATCTTCTGAATTACTATTTTCCAGTTTCTTCTTCAAATCATTCTGAAGAACTAAAGCTTTCTTGTTAAACTGATCAAATAAAGCTTCAACGGATTTCTCTAATTCCTCTTGTGATAGATGACGGTAACTAACAAGAATCTCTCCTTCAGCATATATCGTCAGAGTCGCATATGGTTTATTGAGCCCGATCTCTTCTGAAATTTTAGAAATTTCTGAGTTTACAACTAAAATACGCTTTTCCCATTTGTCCTTAGATTCTTCTAGTCTCAATGCATTTTCTTTTCTTTTTTCTACATTATTAAAATCGAGGCTCTTTCCAGGATACATCTTTTCAATAAAATCAACATCTATCTTAAATCTTGGATCAGAATATAAATTATAAAAATATAAATATGTATAATCTGGATCAAATGTCTTAAATTTAAACTCAGTCTTTATACCATCTTCTAATCTACTAAATTGACCGACTTTCTCACTAGATACTAACACCCCTTTAGATCTATCACTATCAAAATGTTGGCATGCATGCTTATGAATTTCCTTATATAGGGCTACAGAATTTTCCTTACCAATAAATTGTGTAGCAAAACTGGATGCCTCTTTAATCCCATTTAAATATCCTGGTTCAACTCTGCCTTTATGCAGCCCTCTATCAAATACTTCAGGGCCAAATTTATGTTGTGGCTTATCAATGATCTGCTTCCACCAATCATCCCCGAGTCCCCAAAATATTTTTTCCCTTTGGCTTTTGAGATCTGCACGTAAGTTCTTATCAACTTGAACAGATTCAAAATATTTATGTAGTAATATCTCTTTATTTATTTTTTCTACTAAACTTTTCCCCTTTTCGCTTTGTAACTTATTCGAAATATTTTTTCCAAGTATCTTAAGTTCTTTTCCTAAATCTTCAGTGGATATTTCAAAAAGATGTTGTTGCACTAATTCAACTATGTTATCCACTTTAGAAATGAACTTATTGTCCTGCGAATCTATTTTTTCAAATTCTAAGTTTAAATTTCTAACTTCTGAAGTAAGGTTGTCCTTTGAGGCAATCAATGGGATTGCTCCAATTTGCTTTGGAAGTCTTGTACTTTCCATAACCCCCCCCACAATTTTATTAATGCCCGAAAAAGTTCCTTTTTTAATATTATAATTAAAAAAAACTTTTACTGTCAATTATCGCACCTTTATTAGCTAAATGTGCGGCAAGAAAAGAGAAAAAGGGGTCAAAAAGGAAAAGGGGGCGGGCTTCACACTTTACACACAGTATGGTATGTGAAAGTGTGAAGCCTGACCCCTTTTTGACACCTTTTAATGCCTTGACATTAGCTTCGCAGAAATATTGCTTGAAGAGCGATAAAAAGCTATACATATAATGCAAAATTGATTATGATGTTTACGTCCTTATACAATTAACTTTAAAACAAAGGTATTTAAATGAATTTAATTAGATCAACAATCCTCGGCTTAATACTTTCATGCGCTATCGGAACGCAGATTTCCGCAGCAGCACCCGCACCAATCCAAGACTATGTATTCGAACAAGATCGCATGCGCGTGACTTCCGATTCAGTCATCGTCATCTCGTCATTTGACAGCCAAGATCATGTGACAGCCTATACGCATTATGGCGTACGCCTTTGGAATGACCCTTTCCATGCGAAAATTCTTTCCTGGGACATTTCAGGTGATCTAGTTTTTGTCTTTTCTAAAGACCGTCAAGGGACTAAAACATACCTGACCTGCATCAATAGGTATACTGGCGAGCTAATCTGGCAAAAGCCGTAGGTACAAAGGTTTTTCGGGGAAACTTTGGAAAGTACCTAAATTCGTACCCGTGCGCGCGCGTGCCCGTGCCCGCCTCTCTCCTGCTGTGGGACACAGCAGGCCACATGCCTTTGTCGCCTTTCTCTAAAAGCGGTAAATCTGTATATGGCCTGCTGTGTCCCACAGCAGGAGGGAGGTGGGCACAGGCAAGGGCAAGGCCCGACTCATTTCGGGCACGCGCACGCACACGGGCACGATTTTAAGTCCCCAATGTCCCCGAAAAACCTTGTCCCACCCTAAGCCCTTGGCTGCTTGCGGTGCTTAGACGGCGGCGGCCCCCTGCGGTATTTATCTGGGCCGCTTGGGATTTTGCGGTAAGCCCGTTCCGGTGGCGGAGTCCCGATCCAGACCGCTTCCCGCTGGATTGTTTTAAGCACTTGCTGCAATGTTGAAAGCTCCCGGTCGGTGACCAAAGTCACGACATTGCCGGCCTTGTCATAGCGGCCTGTACGGCCTGACCGATGCACATAGACATCAGGATCATCACCTAAATGGTAAATAAACACATGCGTCACACCGGAGAAATCCAACCCTCTCGACACCACATCTGTGGCCACAAGATGTTTGATCCTGCCGCTGCGAAACTTCCCTGTGACCATCGTCCGCATATCTTGCGACAGCCCTGCATGCAGAAAATCGACGGCATCGATTTCCTTTTGCAAAGCACGGCAAACCTTATCAACTTCTATGCGTGAGTGGCAAAAAATGATGCTTTGTTTAGGCTGAAGCTCTTTCATCAAATTTATCAGCGCATCACCCCTTTGATCATGCCTGCAGTAGAGAAATTGATGTTCAATATGCGAAGGGGTGCGGTGTTCATCGGTGATGGCGATCTCAACAGGGTCTTTCATTTGATTTTTAGCGATTCCCCGAATTTGCTGGGGCATAGTCGCGGAAAAAAGCAGGGTTTGATGTTCATGGTTCAAGCACTGCATGATAAAAAGAAGATCATCATAAAATCCCATGCTCAGCATCTCATCGGCCTCATCCAATACTAGAGTTTTAACATGGGTGAGATCGATATCGCGACTATAAATAAAATCAATTAACCTTCCAGGTGTTGCAACCAGTACGTGCACGCCATGCTTAAGTTTGGATTGCTGCATAGTGGCGCTTTCGCCGCCGAATATTGCAAAGGCTTTGACCCCTTTGTCCACCCCAATTTTCTGGGCCTCGGTGGCATACTGCAGCGCCAGCTCTCGCGTGGGGACAATAATCAATGCTTGCACATGAGGTCTGGCGGTATCGACAAGATGGCAAATCGGGATCGCGCAGGCGGCGGTTTTTCCTGAGCCGGTATGAGCCAACGCGATGAGATCGCGGTTTTCAAGGACCACAGGAATGGTCTTGGCCTGTATTGCTGAGGCTGACTGATAATTCATCTTTATTAGAGACTTAAGAATCAGGGGGTCTAAGGGGAATTCAATAAAATTTGACATATATCTTTATGGTGATTGAATGCTATCGATATTTTTTTTCATGAGCTTAGCGACAAAGGCTTTTGGAAGAATATAGCGGCACATAAATGCAGAAATACGATATTTCCAATTAAAAATATGCAATTTCTTTCCTTTGATAATCTGCTTCCAAATTTCCTCAGCGGCAAAATCCGCTGTCATCGCTTTAAGATCATTATTTTTGGACTTTTGATGGCCTCCGGCACTTGAGCGAAAGTTTGTGGCGACAACGCCTGGACAGGCAGCCAGTACGCGTACCCCCGAGGATTTAGTCTCTTCATCAAAAGATTCGGAAAACTGATTCACTAAGGCTTTTGTGGCGGAATATAATGCGAAATTAGGGAAGATGACAAAGCCTGCCACTGAAGAGACGTTCAGGATCACCCCTTGACGGCCATTGGCGATTAAAACTCTGGCCGCTTCCAAGGTAAGCCTGATGACCGCCTGGCCATCAACTTCTAAAATTGTCAACTGCTCTTCAGTGGAATGATCTAAAGCCTTTCCATAGAAGCCAAAACCGGCATTATTGATCACAAGATCAGGACACTGTGTTGCAATAAGGGCAGCCACCTTTTTTTGTTCATCAGGAATGGCTAAGTCAGCAATCATTGTCTGCACATTGACCTTGTCACTGAGCTCCCGGGCCAATGCATCAAGCTTAGCCGCATCACGGCCATGTATGATAAGGTTTATCCTTTGATCTGCCAAAAGGCGGCAAAGGGCAAGCCCAATACCCGATGTCGACCCTGTCACTAATGCAAGTGAAAACATCAGGCGATCTCCTCTGTTCTTATCGAGGACTGAAATTTATCATTTCGGGCTGGATATTTGACTCTGGAATGGCCATAGGCGACAAGAGTCTTCACTAAAGTCGTTTGAACGATCGCCAACTCTTCAAAGGTTAATAGGCATCGGTCAAACTGTCCATCTTGCGCTTTTTCACGGATCAGACGAGTGGTCATCTGCATCAGATTTTCTTCATTAAAAACTTCCAACGAACGGGAGGCAGCTTCCACAGAATCAGAAATCATAACGATCGCGGATTCCTTGCTCCTAGGACATGGGCCATGATAACGGAAATCCTTTTCATTGACCTGGCTGACATCGCCCTTATAGTTTTCAAGTTCCTTGCGATAAAAGTAATAGACAAGCGTTGTGCCGTGATGCTCTTTAATGATGTCGATGAATTGCTCAGGCAAGCCTGCCTTTCGGGCTAACGTCACGCCTTCAGCGACATGGGCCATGATCACCTGGGCCGATTCCTTGGGCGTTAAGAGCTCATGGATATTGACTCCGCCTTGTTGATTTTCTGTGAAGTATTGCGGCGTGATGATCTTGCCGATATCATGGTAGAGGGTGGAAACGCGGCAAAACAGCCCGTTGGCCCCTATAGCAAGGGCCGCGGCCTCGGCTAGATTACCCACCACCAATGAGTGCTGATAGGTGCCTGGAGCCTCAATAGACAGGCGGCGTAAAAGAGGGTTGTCAGGGTCCATGTATTCCGTTAAGGTCACATTAGTCATCACCTTGAATAGCGACTCAAGCAAAGGTAAGAGGCCGACCACAAGCACCCCTGTGAGCAGCATGCAGATCGCGGATGTTAAGATTTCAATAAAAATATGCACGTTCCACACGGTATTTTGATAGAAACTTAAAGCGAAGATCACCGCTAAGGCGCAAAGCCACGCTTTTGCACAGACAATAAAAATATCCGTGCGCTGCTTTAATGAGCGCATCGAAAGCACTGCCACGAGGGCAGTCCCTAAATTAATGATCATGAACCCCTGGGGTTCAAATACCAATGAAATCGCAAAAATAATCGTGAGAAAACCGCTGACAAAGATCGCGATATTCGAATTAATCAAGTTGGTCACTAGAATTGCGGCTAAAGGCACAAAAATCGGATAGAGACCCGCATCAAGGAGGTAGCTTTTAGAGCCTATAAGGAAAAATTCAGTAATTTTTGCGATGGCAAAAACTAAAGCGACAATCGTCGAAAGAAGCAGCAACTTGCGATTTGAAGTCAGAATTTGGGGATGGTTGCTGTGCAAATAAACAACGCAGATCCCCTCAAAAAGCAGCACCAGGATCAAACTGCCAATTAATGTTATCGGATGCCACAGGTTGCGGTTTTCGCGGATTGCCTTTTGCATGGCTTGCAGCATGGCCACATGCCGGGCTGTGACTCTTTCCCCCTGGTCGATGATCCGGCTGCCTGCTTTAACGCGAGTGAACTTTTCGGGTATCCGGGCCTTTAATTTACGGCCCAAAAGGCCTTGTGCAGGAATGTCTTCCTGGACCGTCCAACTTTTCGCCTGAAACCAACCCATAATGAAATCGACGGCATCAAGATCTATGCCGCTATCAGGTTTAAATGTATGTTCTGCGAGGTTCGACCAAAGATGTACAGGCAGGATAACGCTCTCATTGATCCCCACGGGGGTATAAATTTGATAATTCTCAGTGGGGATATTCACTTCACGAAGCTTTTGCATTGTCCTTGGATCAGTAAAACGCAGATCTATCAGAGCCTTTTCTAAAATTTCCAGGGCCTTATACATCCCTTCAAAAGTGCTGCGTTCCACAGACTTCCGCCACTCTTCATTATAGATAAGGAAATTTTCGCATTCTATGCGCCGCTGTTGAATTTCTTTTTCATCGATTTTATAGATCTTGCCAATATCGCGCAGGGATTCCTGCTTTAAAATGATCGTCGCTTCTTCGTCGTAAAAATCGAAATCTACCTGGGAAACAATATAGCGGGGAGCCACTGAATTGAGCTCTAAAACTTCAACCGCAATTTCACGGAAATGAAGGATGGAGAATAGAGTTAAGCCAAAAAAGATTGCAATCAGCCAACGTATCGCACGACTTTTTTCAAAAAATCCTTGTTTCCGCGAAAACTTAAGTTCGTTATAGTTGGCTTGCTCACTGGAGCTATCGTTCATTGACCCCTCAGGTGGCAAAGTTAGAAGTATAATTATACCACAAGTATGAGTTTTTGCAACCCCTACCTAAGAATTATAAAAGAGACAGCATAAATGCAATCTAAAATATCAGGAAACGTTTTAATTGTTGGGGGAGCCGGATACGTCGGGTCTCATGTCAATCAACTTTTATGTCAAAAAGGATACCAAACAGTTATATTTGATAACTTAAGCCGCGGAAGCAAAGAAAATGTTGTCGGTGGAGAATTTGTCCAGGGAGACTTAGGGAACATCGAAGAGCTTAATGATTTATTTAAAAAATATTCCTTTGACGCAATTATTCATTTTGCGGCGCTGACCGATGTGGGCGAATCGTTTAAATCTCCCTCTGCTTATTATCAGGAAAATGTGGTCAATTCTTTAAATCTGATAAATAAAGCAGTAGAAAACAAAGTCAAAGCCTTTGTGTTTTCTTCTTCTGCAGCAATTTTTGGACTTCCAACGACCCAAACGATTGCTGAAGATCATCCTTGTCAGCCTATTAATCCCTATGGACAAACTAAACTGATCGTCGAAACTATCTTATCTGATTATGATTCTGCTTATGGACTGAAAAGCTGCTGCTTGCGATATTTTAACGCCGCGGGCAATGACCCTACAGGAAAAATACATAGCCTCTTTTCCCGGCAGAAGAATTTGATCCCTTTGATCTTTCAAAGTTTAAGGGAGAATACTCCCCTGACGATCTATGGCACTGATTATCCAACCAAGGACGGCTCTTGCATTCGCGATTACATCCATGTGGCCGATCTTGCCGAGGCGCATTTTCAAGGTTTAAATAAAATTTTGTCAGAAAATGCCTCTTGCCACTATAACTTAGGCAATGGTCAGGGATATAGCGTTAAAGAAGTCATCGATGCCGTAGAAAAAACTACCGGATTAAAAATTAACGTAATTAAAGGGCCCAGGCGGCCGGGCGACCCGCCTGTCCTTGTCGCTAACTCAGAAAAAGCCAAGCATGAGCTGGGCTGGACACCGAAATATCCTGATCTGGAAACAATAATCGCGCACGCCTGGAAGGCTTTTTCTACTTAAAAGGGACTCGCATGAAAAACATCACTCTATTTATTACAGGCGCGACACGCGGCATCGGAAAAGCTATCGCTATGCGTGCCGCTGCTGCAGGGGCCAACATTGTTATCGCGGCCAAAACCACAGAGCCTCATGCCTTGCTTCCCGGAACAATCTATTCGGTGGCGAAAGAGATCGAAGCCGCCGGGGGAAAAGCCCTGCCAGTTACGGTAGATGTACGCTTCGAAAATCAAGTCTCCGACGCTATCGAACAGGCCGTCAAAAAATTTGGGGGAATCGATATTTTGGTCAATAATGCCAGTGCAATCTCCTTAGGCAAAATGAGCGATACTCCCTTGAAAAAATTTGATCTGATGCAGCAGATAAACACTAGAGGAACATTTTTATGTTCAAAATTATGCTTGCCGCATCTGTTGAAAAGCCGCAATCCACATATTTTGACTTTAGCCCCTCCCCTTAATCTTGAAGGGCAATGGTTCCAGGAATATTTCCCTTATACTCTTTCGAAATATGGCATGAGCTTATGCGTCCTGGGGATGGCAGCGGAACTGAAAGAACATCGCATTGGCGTCAATGCCCTCTGGCCAAAATATCTTGTGGCTACTGCTGCAACATATATGCTTGCACAAAATCATCCTGGAGTTGAACTCCAACGGCTGCGCAAACCTGAAATTGTCGCCGATGCAGCTTTTGAGATTATCAATCGGCAATCCGATCAATGCACCGGCAATTTTTTTATTGATGAAGACTTATTAAAAAGCATAGGCGTGACGGATTTCTCAGCTTACATGCTTGACCCGTCTGCTTCCCCCGTCCTGGATCTATTTCTGAATGAATAGCCTGTTTGTGAAGGGCTTAGGGTAAGGTCATCAACTTAAGATAATTTATATGTAAAAACTTTAGATTTCCAGTCCAGACCAAAGCGAAAGAGGACTTTCGCACTCCAAACGCTTCGCGATGTTACATGTGGAATTGGTAAGCCATATGTTTCGCGAAGCGTTTGGAGTGCGAAAGTCCTCTTTCGTTTTTGGACTCAACGTGAATTAATCGGCATAATACAATAAATTAATTGAAGTTGATGACATTGCAGGCAAGGGCAAGGGCAAGATCCATGTATACTATATAACTTCTAAATAATGAGCGACAAACCAGGCTAAAGTGATGACTCCTGCAGATAAAAGTATCCAGAGAGCATTAGGAAACCATTTTATATGGCCGCCGGGATGGCCGCGCATTTCAAGGGTGCCAATGCCGTAAGAAAACTCTTGCAGCGGAGCTTTGTTGAAAAGATGAGGATTTTCCTCGACAATTTTTTCACCATCAATGCCTAAAAAGGCTGCATATTGCTTCAGAAATCCTTTTGCATAGATAGGCGAAATAAGGTTTTTAACTTCCCCTTCTTCGATGGACTGCAAATAGTTGATGCGTATAGAGGTCGCATTTTCAACCTCTTTTAATGAAACATTCATCTCTTTACGGCGTTGCTTAAGAAGGTCACCGATCTCTTTCATTTCAGTTTTCATGTCAATGTGCCTGGCTGTAAATTTGTCAAAATGGTTAACGATTCATACACATCTTGGGGCAAAGGACTATATCTCGTAAAGCCTTTTTAAAACCCCTTGCCCCTGCCCTTGCCCCTGCCCTTGCCCAAAATAAACTTGTTCGGGCAAGGGTTCATTTTAGAGATAACTATAGTTTTTTTATTACATTCTATTGAAGAATAGCGCATAATACATTACGTTAATAAACTATCAAGGTAGAGTTTTAAATTATATGCAAATAAATATTGTCAATAAGCCGCATTTTGATCCAATCCTCGGTCCAACGCAGAAAGTGATTCAAACCACAAATACCCTTCGACGGATATCTGAGCTCAACAATTCCTTGTCATTTTCAAACATAATGCGCAGCAAAGGAATAAAAGCGATACAGGAGATTGCTGCGAGCGCGCAGGAGCTACTGCCTTATGAAAATCTGGAAGATGTGAAAATGACCTTGAAAACTGGCCTGGAAAATATCACTACCGGAGTAATTAAGGGTAAAAATATCGCCAAAATTTACACTGGTCAGATCGAAGCTGCAACAACAGTTAACGAACTTAGTAAATGCATAAGGCACATTTTAAAGGACTCTTCAAGCCTTTTGACGTTCAGTATACAAAAATCTAACAAGGGTCAAAATGGCCCTACTTATCTTGTCAGCTATACCCGCCCAAGTAAAAAGTCTTCCAAGCCTAATCTCAGAGAATATGTCATAAAATGGACCAATGAGAACGAAATTTGCAGCTGGCGTCTTTATGATGTCTTTTCTCAGAATTTGGCCTTGCAGTCGTTTATCTTGCCAAAGATGGCGGTTCTCGGACTTGATAAGCAGCTGCATGAAATGTGTGATCAGACATGTTTCAGATTAGAGGAAGAAACAGCCATTAATTTGAAACAATCATTGATCGGCATTGTAAATAAAAACACAAACCCTAATGATACGCTGATGATATTCATGGAAAGGGTCAGTGGATCCAATCTTTTTGATTTTGCGAAAGATAAATATCAACTGCTGAATCCTGAGGAAAAACAAGATCTCTTTGAGAAAATGGGTCGTCTTTCCATGCTGGATATGTTGATTGGAAATACAGATAGGCTAATTCAAACCTCTTATAACAAATCCACAAAGCAATATCAATGCGAGAATCAAACTGCAAACCTTGGCAACATCATGGTTGACTGGTTTCCAAACGAAGGAAAAGTCCCCAGTCTTTATGCTATTGATAATGGGATCAAGCCCCAATTAATCACTGATGAGGAAGAGAAGGCCGCCTACAAGCAATTTGTGGGGAATTACTTTGAAGATTCCAAAATGACAGATGTCTTGGCAGACTTGATAGTGGATTCAATGCAAAAAGGTTGTAGGGATAACGCTGAGTTGTCAACAACTTTGGACATCACCTTGGCTCATAACCTAAAGGAGTATCAACCATTTCTGGATGACCTAAAGGATTCAGATTTGTTGAAGCAAGCGCTGGTAAAAGGTCTTTTTGAGATGTCAATGACACTTAAAGAACAGCTTCCTTCTTTTTGGAATAGCGATGAAGCCCTTAAAATAAAAAATTATCTTAAGGAAAACTATCCAATGTTGCAGGATGCTGTTACAGAGCGGATCCAAATTTTAAATCGAAGAGATAACATGAACAGTTTACAAAATACCGGACCCAAAATTGCACTATCTACCGATGAGGCTCAAACAAACCCTTACACCCTGCAATCACAAGAGACGTCGCTCACAAGTTGGCTTGTCGCAATCGAATCTCATGGGCGGACAGGCTCAGCTGAAAGCCAAAGAACATTGATCAAGCTTGCCAAAACTCTTCCCGATCACGACTCTTTGCCTCAGGATGTCCAAGAGGGTATAATAGAAATTACCGAAATGTTAAAAACGAAGAACTGGGAGCCCGACCTTTCTCCTCAAAGTAAGAAAGTCCTCCAAAAAATCTGTAAAGATCATTCCCCTGAATCTAAACGAACGAATCAAGAAATGAAGCCAAGCTGTGCGAAAAGGTTGTTCGGGTAGGCGCCCAAACGTAGCTTGGCATTCCAATGCCGAGTATGGAGTGCCCATAGAAAGCGTCCAACAAACAAGCTTTATAATCCATACACCCCGAGCCAAAAGCTTTATCTCGCCACGTCCAAACTCGACATTCCAATCATGCTTATCACTCAATCATTTTTTGAAATTTCATACCGCGGTAGCGGTCAACAGCAATTAGCCCCGCGTGAAGGAGCCGTAGGCGACTGAACGTGGGGTTTTAGATAGGCAAGAATCCTAGCCGCGGCAGCGGTGTAAGAAATTTTTCACAACGAGAACGATCTCTTGCACCGCTACCGCGGCTGTGATTCTTTATTTATCTGCCCCCACGCTCAGTCGCCTGAGGCTCCTTCACGCGGGGCTAATTTATGTTGACCGCTACCGCGGTATAGGGCTGGAGATTCAAAAAATGATTGAGTGACACATGATTGCAATGCCAAGCTACGTTCCGCCCGTCCACCTGATCGAAGCAGGCGGCTAATTCTTTTAGATGGGAGATTGGTGTAGCTCTTCAGTTTTTTGGATGATGGCTGCTTCTTTTTCCGAGAGCTTTAAAATATTGGCTAAATATCCATTGACCTTATCCGCATGATCGTCATCATCAAATATTAAGGTATCATCCTCAATAAAGTATTTACCCTGTACAGTCATTAAATATTTTAAAAGATTCCGCGTTTCTTGCGACAATTCTATTAATACATGATAATATTCATTACTGAGGTCCACCCCTACTTTCCTCCCACTATTGTAGCCAGCGATGATAGTGTCCGCTTTACTTCCATAGTTAGCTGCATACGATTTTATTTTATCGTCTACTGTCGATAAATTTTCATTACGCCGCTGTTGGCTTTCTTTGATTTTCTTCTCAATCCTATTCAATTTTTCGATGTTGGAAGCCAAGGCTAAAGGATCTGATAAATTGTCTGAGGCTAGCATGTCATCGATATCTATTTGTTCAATAACAGCGTTAAGCTTTAAAGTTTCTTGTTCGTTGAATTCCAAAGTTTCTTTAATGATCTTAAATAAAGGAGCCAAGGCCTCATTGTATTCAATAGAGTTATTTTGGATTGCCTCTGTCACTTCACCCAATGTCATCTTAGGGTTATCCCCAAACATCGTCTCAACCTTTTTTTGTGGGACGTCAGATATCTTCGCTGTCAAAGTCTGATAAGAGGAGCAAAAGAAAATCCCTGCTATAGACAGGCGGTAGAGTATATTCTTCATGAAAATGCCTTGTTAGAATTGTAATCGCTTTATTATAGCAAAACAAAAATTTGTAGACGATCATTAATCATTTCTGCTCACGCATAAGTTCCCAATCGCGCATGGTTTACAGTTTAAGAAGAAACATCCCCATCCGAGACAATTGCAAAAGGGACTGTTGCTAAGCCCCGAATGGGGCGAAAGGTCTATAGCCCACTGCGTAGCCCTGTAGGGGCAAGCTGTGGGCTATAGACCTTTCGCCCCATTCGGGGCTTAGCAACAGTCCCTTTTGCAATTGTCTCATCCGGGGTGTTTCTTCCATTCTGGCATTGGAATGCCAAGCTACGATTGGCCGATATTTTTCAATCGTTGGGCGTTGAAAAGGACGATTAAGCTGCTGGCAACCATCGCAAAAGCGGCAAAAATCGGCGAAAGCAACCCTGATGCCGCTAGGCCAATGCCAATGACATTGTAAAAAAAGGCCCAAAAGAGATTTTGGTAGATAATTCGCCTTCCTTTGACCGACAATTTGCGCAATTTTGGAATGACTTCTAATCTGTCTGTTGTCAGCAAAATATCTGAAACCTGAATTGAAATGTCCGAGGCAGATAAAACAGAAATCCCCACATGGGCAGCTGTCAAAGCAGGAGCATCATTAATCCCATCCCCTACCATGCAGACGATCTGGCCATTATCTTTGAGCTGTACGATCTTTTCCCTCTTGTCCAAGGGTGTCGCTTGAGAAAGGAACTGGGAAATTCCGCATGCATTGGCAACATATTTCACGCTTTTTTCTCCGTCGCCTGACAGCAAAAGTGTTTTTGCTGAGCCGAGTTCTTTTATAGTCTCCACAGAATAACTACGAAGGCAATCTCCAAGCACAAGTTTTACCGGAAAGCCATTTCCGGAAAAATAAACTGTTGTTGTTATCGATGAATGTTCCTTGCCATCTTCAATAGGAATTTTAAGTCCATGTTCTTCAAGGAACTTCGCGGATCCAAGCAAATAGATTTGCTGATTTAGACTGCCTCTTAAACCTTTGCCGGCAACCTCCTCAACCTTATCAAATGAAATTTCGTTGCCCGGATTCGAGGCTGCAATCGCCGCGGCGATAGGATGATTTGATTTAACGGCAAGTCCATATAGCAAGCTTAGCTCATATTGGCTCAGCTGCTCCATTCCTGAAATGACCTTAAATCGCCCTTCCGTGATCGTGCCCGTTTTATCAAAGACAAACCAATCTTCTTTTCCCAAAAATTGCAAAGCGCCCCGATTCCGCACGATAGCTCCAAGGCTTGTCAATCCATTGATAAGATAAGACTCCGCCAAGGGTGCCGCGATTCCCAATGCACATGGGCAGGAGATCAGAAGGACTGTGACTGCACGCAGAATAGATGCCTCCAAGTTGCTATCGGCAAAAAACCAGGCATATACCCCTGAGAATACGGCAACAATCAGGACTATAGGCACAAACCAACGCACTAAACTGTCCGCAGCCCGGACATAGGTTGTTTTGCGACCAATATCCTGCTCGATCATCTCTACAATGCGGTGCAAAGTCGATTCGGTTTGCAAAGCAGTAATTTCCAAAACTATGTTTCCTTGCTGCAGCAAAGACCCGCTTAAGACTTTACTCCCGATAGCCTTTGGAATTAACATCGGTTCGCCGGTCATCAGGGATTCATTGCAACTGCCCTCACCTTGAACGACAACTCCATCCAGGACAATAGTTTCTCCCATTAAAACCTGAAGCCGATCACCAATTTTCAATTCCTTTGCGGGAAGATAAATATGAGTCCCATCTTCAAGAAGTTTACGCCCGCGTTTAGGAAGCGAGCGATTGAGCCTGAACAGGGAATCTTTGACGGAAAATTTGGCCCGGCTTTCAATAATCTTTCCAAGCAATATAAAGGTGATGATCACGCATATCGAATCAAAGTAGACACGCGTTCCGCCCTGTATAAGCTCGTATGTGGACAATCCAAATCCCGCTCCCACTCCTATAACAACCAAGGCTTCCATTCCAAAAAGACCCACGGAAAATCCTGAAAAGAAGCGGCGGAAAATTGGCCACGAGGCATAAGTCACAACCGGCAGCGCCGCGAAGAAAGAAACCCAGGCGAAAAGGTCCCCCATCCCTTGTTGATCACCCTCAAAATATGCGGCATAAATTGGGTAAGCAAACATCATCACATTTAAGGAACAGAAGGCTGCCACGATAAAGCGCAAATACAGCGATCTTGAAACAGTTCTGGTTCTGGAATCTTCAAAACAGTGAGGCTGATATCCCAATGACTTGATCAAATCAAAAATATGGGTTTTCGACATCAACCGCGGGGAAAATTCAACCGAAGCGAGGTCAGTGGCATAATCCACGACACAGTTTTTTATTCCTTTTTCCTGCATTAGCACCAAGCGGATCACTTCTGCGCATGACGGACACCACATATCTCCAATTTCAAAATGAACTTTTTGAAATTCGAGGTCTTGCAAAGAAGATGTTTTCGATCGCAGCTGTTCGAGCAATAAAGGATTGGATATCAGGCCAAATCTCAATGCTTGATGGAAAAGTGGATTTGTCTGATAATTACTTGTTTCACCTTTAACTGATAAAATGGAATAAACAACCTGACAACCATTGCAACAAAATCGCAATGGCCCCTCTAAAATTGGATGTTTGGGGAGTTTTAGTTGGCAAAGGCAACAGGATTCGGCTTCCACAATAGTCTAACCTAATTTTATTTATAGGCTGTGGAAAAATTGAGAACTCTACTGATTTTTGAGAGATTTTTGATTTTTTTAATTTTGAAATAGCTTACTAAACATTGTATGTTAGTGAGTTATTTCAGAATTAAAGAAAGCAAAAAGATCCAAAAAGCAGTCTGTTATCGATTTTTTCACAGCCTACTCAGTACATTGCCAAAAAATAAGTATTAATTGAAACAAAAATCTCACCCATGTTAAAATAAATTTAAAAAGAGGTTAATAACGATGAAATTATCATTGGCTTACTATGGCGATCCAATTCTTCGACAAAAATGCCAGCAGGTTTCGGAAATCACCGACGAAATCCGTCAGCTTATCAAGGATATGATTGAAACCTTAGAAGCTCAAAAAGGTGTGGGTCTCGCCGCTCCCCAGATTAAAAATCCTATCGCCCTATTTATGACCTGGGCGCCAAAAAGGGATGAAAATAATCCGGAAAAGTGGATTCCCGGAAAGCTAAGGATATTCATCAATCCCAAAATCATTTCCTATTCGGAAGATACAAGCACTTACGCCCAGGGATGTCTTTCGATTCCTAAGGTTTATGGAGATGTCACACGCCCTTTCAAAATTGTTGTCACTGCTACAGACTTAGATGGCAATTCTTTTACGGAAGAATTTACCGATTTCGAAGCGCAAGCGGTCATGCATGAAAATGACCACATCAATGGCGTTCTCTTTATTGATAGGCTTGATCCTAAAGAACGTAAAAAAATTGAACCTCAGCTTCGCGAACTTAAGAAAAATTACGACATGAAGAAAAAATTTCAATCGCGTTCTTAATCAAAAACTTTCCAGGTAATAAATGGATTTTACTCCTTTCCAAAAACAAGTCGCGTCGAATTTAAAATCTCTGCTTAAAAATTCCAAGCTAAGTTTTCATGGTCATCGTTTTGATGTGCGCACACTCGAATTGCCCGGCAAAAGCGGCCACCCGATCCAACGTGATTTTGTTATCCATCCAGGGGCAGTGGTCATTCTTCCCTTGCTTGATGAAGAAACGGTCATCATGATCCGCAATGAAAGGTTAGCGACCGGAGAAACATTATGGGAACTTCCTGCAGGCACTCTAGAACCTGATGAACCGCCTGAAGACACAGCGGCAAGAGAACTCATTGAAGAAACGGGATACCATGCCGAAAGCATAGCGCCAATGACACATTTCTATACCTCTCCCGGAATTTGCAACGAAGCGATGTACGCCTACGTTGCAAAAGGACTGTCATTTGTTGGTCAAAACCTTGATGATTCTGAAGAAATTACCACCGAAGCGATCAGATGGCCGCGACTACTAGAAATGGTCAAAAATGGGCAAGTCCGGGATGGCAAATCTATCGCGACTCTTTTATATTATCACAGCTTTAAGAAAAGGTTCTAAGAACCTGCAAACAGGATATGCAGGATAGAATAGTTAGTTTCGGGTACGGGCACGGGCACGATATTTGTTTTAGAAGCTCAAGGTTAAGTTCAAACAAAGTATAGACAATAAACTAAAATCGTGAACGTGCCCGTGCCCGTGCCCGAAACTAACTATTCTATCCTGCAGGTTCTAAGAACCCTTTTTATATTTGCCCATCATTTCTGCCCTTCCCAATACATGCGGCCGGAGGGCCTCTTCAACATGCGCCTTGCTGCTTCCTATCGGCAGATCAAGCAATGTATCTAAGGCATAAATCTTAAAAAAGTAACGGTGAGTCTCCCCGGAAGGCGGGCATGGACCACGATATCCATTGACTCCAAAGCCATTTTTCCCGACAGTCGCTATTGGAAAACCCTCTGAAATATTTTCAGTCACAGGAATATTCCAGGCGATCCAATGATCGAAGACACCCCTTGGAGCATCCGGATCATCAACAATGACAACCAGCGATTTAGTCCCTGCAGGGATATTCCCTAAATGCAAGGGAGGTGAAAGATTTTGTCCTTCACAGGTATATTTTTGAGGAATCATTTCCCCTTGAGTAAATGCAATTGTATCAACGATCATATAGCACCTCCCTATTCTTGCAGAATCTACTTGAAAACTAAGCTGAAATTGAGATAATTATCAAGAAAGATTAATCTCAACCCAACGGTTTAACAATGAAACTCTGCGTTATCCTTCTCATCGGGCTTTTTTCACAGCTTAGTACAATTGGGGCGGCTGAACCCGCTGTCATAAATCCTCACGAGGTTATTTCAAAAGCTATAACTATATCTATAGAAGATCATGTTATTCCTCATGATCATCCTCTAAAGCAAAAGCTCGACACCCTCTTTAGCACACACAATGTTCTTTTTTCGACCGCCACCTTCAAAAAGGCAGGTTTTTATAATAGTCAAGAAAGACGCAAAGGGTTGATTGTGACAGGCCATCCCAATTTTCCGGGATATTTATTTAAACTCTACCTTGAATCCTCCGGCACCGATGAAGTGGAACAATACTCTAAACGCATCAATGGCGCTGTTTTAATCCAAAATGCTCTGGATAATTACAAATATAACCATATCATGAAAGTTCCAAAAAAATTGGTTTATGCAGTGCCGGCGGAATCAAAGGTCTATCAACCTGGAAAATATCCCAAAAAATATATCCTGGTCGTAGAAGATATGGATATTTTTAGCGATGATGAAAACCGGAAACTCTATAAGACGATCATTACCCGGGAACATCTTGATGCCCTGTTCAATGTGCTGACAGGCTGCTTGTTGTCAGATTCCACCTGGCTTCCCAACATCCCTTTCTCACATGATGGGCGCATCGCCTTCATCGATACTGAATTTGCCGGAAACACTCAAACCATTTGGTCGCGATTGGGCCGCATGAGCAAGAACCTTTCTCCTGAAATGCGCAGCTATTGGGCGAACATTGTGTTGAATAATCATCGGCCTAAAGGCATAGAAAGTGCCTCGGAAGAAACTGATGAGGGAGAGCTAGATCTTGCAGCTTTCACAGAAGCTTCAGATGTCGAAGAAATTGATGTTCTGTCCTATGAGTTTGACGCTCTACCCCTGAAAAGGAATTAACAGGATAGGCAGAATAAAATAGTTAGTTTCGGGCACGGGCACGGGCACGTTCACGATATTTGTTTTAGAAGCCCAAGGTTAAGTTCAAACAAAGTATAGACTATAAACTAAAATCGTGAACGTGCCCGTGCCCGTGCCCGAAACTAACTATTTCTGCCCGAGCCCGAACCCGCGCCCGAAACTAACTATTCCATCCTGTCCTATGCTCTCACAAAGTCGATAAACCCTTTGTCGATATCAACATCGACCAGTTTCACTTCGATTTTATCCCCGACATCTAATTTGCCCGCGCCGGAGACAAGTTTGCCTTCAACCGGAGGAGAATCCAAGCGTACCCAGGTGCCTTTAGCCCCTGCACCTGTAACTAATGCCTGAAAATGTTGTCCAATATGGCTCGAAAGCAACATTGCCGCGGCAGATTTGGCCACTTGACGCTCGACTTTTTCCGCGGCATCCTCGCGTTGGGTACAGATCGCCGCCAGCGATTCCAACTCGTGATTAGAGTAAGGGATATTTGTATTGAGCAACGAGGCTTCGATCACCCTCTGCGTGATAATATCCGGATAGCGGCGATTGGGGGCTGTAGAATGGGTGTATGTCCGAAGCGCTAAACCGAAATGGCCTATAGGGGGCTCTCCGGGATGCCAGACAACATATTCCCCTGAACCTAACAATTTGATAACCGCCAGAGAAAGATCAGGAAAGATTTCCGGATTTTGTTCCCTCATCTCTTGAAGGAATACATCGAGAGCTTTTGAATCAGGGTTGGCAGGCAATGTTTTTCCATGCTCATTGGCCAGTATCACAATGCGGTCCCAACGCTTCGGCACTCTGACAACGCGCCTGATACTAGGGATTTTCTTTTGTATGGAGTAGCGGGCAGAAGCGATATTTGCCGCGATCATCAGACTTTCAATTAATTCATGGGCCAGATTGCGCTCCGTTGCCATTAAAGAACTGACATTCCCCGCATCAAAAACAGGTTTCAATTCTCTTGTTTCAAGTGTTAATGCCCCAAACTCATGTCGACGCTGTTTCATTTTTTGAGCAATCTCGTTCTGCAATTTAAGAGTTTCTGTCAGTCCAGGAACTTTGCCAACTTTTTCAGGCATCGTGCCATGGCCTTCCAGCCATTTTCCCAACGAGCTATAAGCAAGCTTAGCATGGTTGTAGACCCAAGCTTTATAAATTTGCGAATCCAAAACATCCATAGCGGAGTTAAGAGTAATTTCAAATACAACGCTGACGCGCCCTGCATTTTCATTCAAAGAGGTCAAATTGGTGGATAGCTTTTCAGGCAGCATAGGAAAAATTTGTGCCGCAGTATAAACTGACGTTGTATTGCTCTGGGCATGCAGATCTATAGGCGTATCCTTTTGAATTAAAGCGTTAACATCTGCGATAGCGACATAAACAACTGATCGATCATCAGAAATTTTTTGTGCAAAGGTCAGCTGATCCAAATCCAAAGAATCATCATTGTCAATTGAACACCATGCCAGTGAGCTAAGGTCGCGCATTGCTCCGTTTTGAAAAGAGGCAGGTTTATCTATAAGGGCAAGCTGTTGAAGCGCCGGCTGTGGAAAATCCGGCATTAGGCCTCTTTCAAGCATCACTCGATGTGCGATTTTTCTAAGTCTGTCATATCCGTTCATTTTTAATCCTGGGTTCAACTAGATGAATGGTATATATACAAAAATGCGATTTATATCGATAATAATTACAGTCATAAAGAGTCTAAAACAGAATTTAACTTTATAATACTGGATCTTCCCATGCGAGAAAACCCTCCTAAACATAAACCAAAAACAACTTCCTGGGAAAATGTGGGAGGGTGGTACAATAGCATTGTCGGCGACGAAGGCCACTATTACCATCAGAAGATTATTCTTCCAGGAGTTCTAAAATTGCTGGATATCGAGAAAGGCAAGGATTGCGCCATACTCGATTTAGCCTGCGGTCAAGGTGTGCTTGCAAGGCAGCTGCCTGTGCACTGCCTTTATACGGGCATTGACATTTCACCGACATTGATCAAAGCCGCCAAAAGCACTAACAAAAATCCCCGTTTTGAATTTATTGTCGCGGATACCTCCAAAGCACTTCCAATAAAGAAACAGGACTTTACGCATGCCGCCATCATATTAGCATTGCAAAATATCGAAAACGGCAGCCAGGTGCTCATTAATGCCGCCCGGCATCTTCAAAAAGGCGGCAAGTTTGTGATTGTCCTGAACCATCCATGCTTCAGAATCCCCCGCCAATCCGGCTGGGGCATCGAAGAAGAAAAAAAACTTCAGTACCGCCGCATCGACCGCTATCAAACCGAAATGAAAATTCCTATCCAAGCAAATCCAAGCAAAGGAAACAGCTCTGAATCCACATGGTCTTTCCACCATCCTCTTTCAACCTACAGCAAATGGTTAAAAGCTGCCGGCTTTCAAATTGAATCGATCGATGAATGGTGTTCGGATAAAACCAGTACAGGAAAAAACGCCAAAATGGAAAATCGTAGCCGCGAGGAGTTCCCCCTTTTCATGGCGATCAGTTGCGTCAAGAGCTAGTCTTTGTTTGAACTTAAGCTTGAGCTTCTAAAACAAATATCGTGAACGTGCCCGAGCCCGTGCCCGTGCCCGATATAACTATTTAACAATTTTTCCAAAAAAATCTCTTGCAATGCAGCTCTTTTCACGCTTCAATGAAATTGATTTCAAAAAGCTTATCAGAGAGCACGCAAATGTCAAAACCAGTGATTCTTGATGGTGAAAGTTTAACCCTGGCACAAGCTGAATTGATCGCAAACGGACACCCGCTCCAATTGGCAAAAAGCGTTAAAGGCAAAATGAGAAAAAGCCGGGAGCTAGTGGAAAAATTGGCTCAAGGCCCAACTCCGGTTTATGGCGTCAATACAGGTTTTGGTTTTCTGGCAAATACTTGCATAGAGCCGGCCGAACTTAAAAAGCTGCAAACCAATCTGATCAAAAGCCATGCCGCCGGATATGGAGCGAGTTTGTCTATTTCTGAAACCCGTCTGGCCATGGCACTGCGCATCAATGTCCTTATTAAAGGGTACACAGGGGTACGCTATGAACTTTGTCAAGCCCTCCTGGATTTGATAAACGCTGAAATTTATCCAATTATTCCCGAATATGGCTCTGTAGGAGCAAGCGGAGACCTGATTCCCTTGGCGCATCTGGCGCTTCCTCTGCTAGGCCTTGGAAATGTACAAACTGTTAAGGGTATCACCTCTGCTAAAAGCGCTCTTAAAAAAGCAGGCATAAAGCCTTTTGAACTGGCTGAAAAAGAAGGTCTAAGTTTGATCAATGGCACTCAAATCATGTTG